>Ga0209979_1002506_pt1 | contig 17437 bp, 16 predicted proteins | sample AnhtaG_FD_183114 | JGI IMG/M metagenome (GOLD analysis project Ga0209979, IMG submission 183114) | Deep subsurface microbial communities from Anholt, Denmark to uncover new lineages of life (NeLLi) - Anholt_01485 metaG (SPAdes) (version 2) | ecosystem: Environmental > Aquatic > Marine > Oceanic...
TGCTACGCACTCTATAGCATACTTTGCCTAATCTTAAACAGGGAAGCAGCCCAAAACATTGGGAGACCAGAAAAAGCAGTCTCACCAACGTTCTTCAATACATAATATCGGGACAAGGCAGCGCGCTTAAGTGATTAGAGTGGGTAAACACGTCTGAAAGTCTGTTAAATATCCCTTTTATATTCGTAAAGCATTTTCGAACGGTCAAACCCTGCTAACTCGTATTCTTCACTCATTGTAATGGCGTTTTTTGGACAAGTTTCTGCGCATTGCCCACAGAACATACAGCGATCAACATAATGCTTAATTTCTGCTTCCAATCCTTTTCCAATCATTTCGATGGCACCTGAAGGACACACGTTAGAGCAGAGTCCGCAGCCAATACATTTTTCCATGTCCCAAATTGGACGGCCTCTGAAATCTTTCGGCAGGGTCAACTTTTCGTAGGGATACTTCAATGTGGCTGGCCTTTGAAACAGTTGTTTTAACGCTTCTTTCACAAAAGCCAATTTTTCACCTTCCAAGACCAAGCTGGATTAGGATCATTTGTAAGGCTGCAAGTGGAAGCAGATATTTCCACATTCCAGAAAGCATCTGGTCTATTCGAAATCTGGCGAATACTGCCCTTAGAAGGGAGAGTAGCATTACAGCGAAAGTAGTTTTCACCAAGAAAATGACAATCGGTGGAATCAGCCAGAATTGTTGGGAGCCTCCCAAGTAAAGCGATGTGATTAAAGCGGATGCGAGAACCAGCTCCAAGTCTTTTCCAAGGCGAAGCAACGCTAATTTTCTTCCGCTGAACTCTGTTCTCCATCCAGCCACAATTTCAGTTTCAGCTTCTGGGATATCAAAAGGAACAAACTGTAACTCGGCGAGGAGGCATACGGTGAATACAGCGAACCCGAGAGGCTGCAATAAAATCAGCCAAAAATTAAGCGACTGCCATTCAACTATTCTGCTTATTGACAAGCTCCCTGCTGCTATTGCGGGACCAACCGTAGCTAAACCCATTGGAATTTCATAACTTAACATTTGAAGCATGGCTCGAATGCTTCCGATTGTGCTAAATCGACTCGTTGAACTCCAGCCAGCGAGAAAAACGGTTATGATTATTAGTGTGAAAGCGAAAATGACAAAAATAAGGTCTCCTTCAAAGGCTATAAAGCTTGTAGGATCTAAGATCGGAATAATAAAAAGCGTTGTCAATGGCAAAGCAAGGTAAAAAATTGGGGCTAAAATAAACACAAGCCTGTCAGAAGCATGCGGCGTAATGTCTTCTTTTGAAAGCAGTTTTAAAAAGTCTGCGAGGGGTTGCAGAATGCCGTGAGGGCCCGTGTGTAATGGTCCATATCTGTTTTGCAGTCTTGCAAAGAATTTTCTGTCGACCCACTCGTAGAAGAAGGCTAATGCGAAAAGAAATACGGCTCCGGGAAAAACTAGAATTCTTATTAATGAAACTATTGTTTCTGCAGTCATTCTTTTGCGTACTTCCTCCTTAACTGCTGCATAGTCCAAACCCATTTTTTGTTTTTTTTAGTGTCGACGAAAGCCATGCGGTCCATGCAAGCGAAACAAGGGTCGATTCCAGCCAACACTATGGGTATGTCAGCTACATATCCGCCTAGCAGCATCTTGCATAATGCGGGAATGTTTCCAAGCGTTGGGCTTCTTACCTTGTAACGTTCAGGCTTTGTAGTTCCGTTTGACTTAGCATAATGGATCAATTCTCCTCTAGGTGCTTCAACTCTTGAAACAACTTGTCCTTGAGGAACTTTCTTTGGAACTTGCACTCTAATAATTCCTTCAGGCATACTGTCTGAAGCATAACGGATTATTTTTATACTTTCTAACATTTCTTCGCATCTAACCAGTGTTCTGCTTAAAATATCGCAACCGCTATGCGTAATCACGTTGAACGGGATTTCATCGTAAGCAGCATAAGGATCATCTGATCTCACATCGTTTTTTATACCACTTGCACGTAAAGTCGGACCGACAGCACACAAATTCACAGCATCTTTCGGTTTCAAAATGCCCACACCAACGGTTCTTTTCAAAATAGTCTGCTCAGTTTGCACGATACGCAAATAATACTTAAGTCTCTCTTCCAAGAAGTCTAAACCCTTTATGATTTTCGGCACCATAGCCGCATGTATGTCTCTCCGCACTCCGCCAATAGTGTTCATGGCGTAATGTATCCGATTGCCGGAAATCATCTCAAACAAGTCCAAGACCCTTTCGCGGTCTCGCCAAACATACATGAAAAGCGTGTCAAACCCTATTTCATGTGCAGCTATGCCAACCCAAAGTGCGTGGCTGTGAATTCTTTCAAGTTCGGCAATTATTACGCGGATGTATCTGGCTCTCGGCGGAGCTTCCACATTTAGTAGTTCTTCGATTGCCTGCGTATAACATGTAGTATGCGCATCCGAGCAGATTCCGCAAATTCGTTCAGCCAAGTAGATGTTTTGTATGTAGGTTCTGAGTTCAAAGGCTTTTTCTATTCCACGATGGTTATAGCCTAGACGCGGCTTAACGTCCACAACGATTTCTCCGTCAACTTCAAAAAGAAAATTTTCAGGCTCCTTCAAGGCTGGATGCTGAGGACCGAAAGGAACTTTAATTATTGAACCATGACTCAATTCCTTTCACCCCTCTTACTTCTCAGATGTCATTTCCTTAAGGTGTTTGAGCTGATATTCTTTCCTTAACGGATAAACGCCTTTAGGCCATTTTTCCGGAAGGATCAATGGCGACAAGTCTGGATGCCCTTCGAACTTCACTCCTAAAAGGTCATGAATCTCACGTTCATAAAGAATTGCGCCAGGAATTAAATCTGTAATCGTTGGGATGTTTGGATTCTTCTTTGAAACGGCAAGCCTTGCTGAAAGCATGATTGAGCCTTTATAAGAAAGATGGTATATCACTTCTATTTCTTCACCAAGATCTACCCCGGTTATCGTGGACAAATGTTTGAACTTTAAATCTTTCACCAAATATTCCATAGCTTCTTCTAGCGCATCCTTTTTTATGTAAACTAAAATTCTCCGTTTTTTAGGGATTGTCACATTAACAAGGTTTTCCTTAAGAAAATCCTTCAGTTTTTCTACTATTTCATTTTCCTTTTCCATGTCCTTTACTCCCTTTTATTTTTTGAATTAGTTTTGCGATCCCATCAATGATGGCTTCAGGTTTAGGCGGGCATCCGGGAACGTAAGCGTCTACTGGAAGCACGGTGTCTATTCCTCCGTGGACGTTATAGCAGTCTTTGAATGGGGCTCCGCTGATTGCGCATGTGCCTATAGCCATGACATGTTTCGGTTCTGGCATTTGCTCATAAACTCGCACAAGTCTATCTTTCACTTGAAGAGTCACTGGACCTGTGACAGCAAGAACATCTGCATGTCTCGGGCTCCCCTCTAGTAGTATTCCGAAACGTTCCAAATCAAATCTTGGCGTAAGTGCTGCTACAAGTTCTATGTCACATCCGTTACAGCCGCCTGTGTTGAAATGGATAATCCAAGGTGATTTCGTCCGAGCCCATTTAAATAAATTCATTTTATCCTCGCCGCCGTAACGGTGCCAAAAGTACAACAGCCATCAGTACGATAAGAGCGTAAACCGCTGGGAAATAACCCGGCGTACTCAGCGATGTAGCGAGAGTGAATGCAAAGATGTCAAAGATGAGGAAATAAATGGCATAAATGAGAAATTCTCTAACATCCACTTGAAACTTGCGTGGTGGAAGGTCTTCCCCGCAAGCATACGGAGCAACCTTGCCCACAGTTTTTTCACCTTTCGCCGCAACTATCCATCCTACCAAATAGATAGCTAATCCCGCAAGGACTGATACGATGAAAATGAAAGGCAGGGAAACTACAAGGTCGGCGTACATTTTTTCACAATCCTTTTACCTCATTTAAAGCTGTGGTTTATTTAACCTTTTTATGTGCGCTTTACAATGTTTCTTGTCGGGAAATCTTTTAAATGAGCTCATCTAAGCTTTCCGATATGATATTAAGTGGAGAGGATTTTGATTATCGGTGATCTGCTGCAAATCGGTCTGATATTTCTTACTATCTTCCTAGCCTTGTTAACCGTTGAACTAAAAGATTTGCTTCATGCTGCAATCTGCCTCTGCGGAACATGCATCACTATAGGAGCCTTGTTTTGGTTACTTAACGCACCATACGTGTCTGTCTTTCAGCTCTTAGTTTACGCGGGCGCCGTGATTGTTCTTTTTATAGTGTCAGTTATGCTAACAAAAAGGGAGGAGGAAACGTAGAAATGGAAATAAACCTAATCAGGCTGGCAGGGTTAACAACCGTGATTTTGGCGATTCTGATTTTTTGGATGCTCATAGTTGAATATGATTTTCCAGCCTTCAAATACGTTGATCCAGATCAGCCACCAGAGCTTGTGGAGAATGATACTTCGATAATTGGTCAAAGAGTTAGTCGGTTTCTGTGGAATTATAGGGTGATAGATCTGATTGCGCAGGCTTTTGTCTTGTTTGCCGCTGCGGCTTGTTGCATGGCGTTGCTGAGAGTTGAGGAGAGGAAAAGGTGATTTCGCTTAGTTACTACATTGCATGTGCTGTTGTCCTCTACATCATCGGAATGTATTGTCTTGCTTCAAAGAGGAACATGATCAAGCTTGTTATGGGACTTGAAATCATGGTGAACGCAGCCCACGTAAGCTTCATTGCTTTTTCTGCTTACATAAGCCCAGGATATATAGATCCGCTCGGCCACAGCGTCGTGATTATGTCAATAAGTTTCGCAGGATGTGTTACTGCTCTAGCATTGGTGATTGTTACTTATGCTTACAAGCATTACAAAACTTTAGACGTGCGGAAGCTGAGGCGGCTGAAGTGGTGAATCAAACACTCCCATGTCCTCTGCAGCCTTTCCACATTACCCCTACAGTTCGGGACATGTCAACGTTTAAGAGAGGCTGAACATGTTTACCCCGCCATTAGATACCCTTCTCGTTTTCATGATCGGCACCCCTGCGATAGGATGGGTCATACACAAAAAAGGTTACCCAAAGGTTCAAGGCATCTACGCCTCGGCAGGCCTTTTAGTGGCAGCCTACTTTCTCTACGGATTATCTCGGGAGGTTTCTGAGAAAGGCATAGTCTTGATTACAGGTCCACCGCCTTTCAATCCCCCTCTTGGAGCATGCCTGCAAATAGATGTGTTCAGCGTTTTCATGACAATGGTTTATATAATAATTGGATTGTTCACTACTGTTTATTCGATAAAGTTTATGGAACGTGATTCCGGCTTAACCGAATATTACACGCTTATGCTGGGTATGGTTGCTGGTATGACCGGCGTAGTTTTCGCGGGCGATTTTTTCACGTTGTTTGTTTTTTGGGAGCTTATGTGCCTGACATCTTATGCTCTTGTTGCGTTTCGAAAGCAAAAGTGGGAGTCCATAGAGGCTGGCTTCAAATACTTGATTATGAGTGCTGCTGGAAGCGCAACCATTCTTCTCGCCATGTCCTTTCTTTACGGTATGACTGGAACATTAAACTTTGCGGCTCTTGCAGATAGACTTGCTAACACATCGTCTGAAGGATGGCTGTACATAACGCTAGCGTTGGTTATCGTCGGCTTTGGGATTAAAGCTGCCATCGTTCCATTTCACACGTGGCTTCCTGACGCTCACTCCGCTGCTCCAAGCCCTGTTAGTGCTATGCTTTCCGGCGTCATGGTGCCGACAGGAGCGTGCGTTCTCATTCGTATTCTCCTACTCGTTTTCAGTTCTGCGCAACCCGCTTGGCAAATGACATTGGCGATTTTCGCAGTTTTTACAATGTTCGGTGGAAACTTGATGGCGTTGTTGCAAAATGATCTTAAACGTTTGCTTGCCTTCAGCACTATTGCTCATATGGGTTACATTGTCTTCGGATTTGCAATAGCCTCTCCAGAGGGATTAGCCGCGAGTTTGTTTCACATAGTAAATCATGCAGTCATGAAAAGCCTTCTCTTCCTCTGTGCTGGAGCTTTCATTCGTCAAACTAAGACAAGAGATCTAAGAAAACTCAAAGGGATAGGGAAGACGATGCCCATGACAAGTGCAGCCTTCACCATTGGCACAATTGCTATTGCCGCTTTTCCCCCATTAAACGGTTTCTGGAGTGAGATGATGATTATCACAGCTGGAGTAAGGGCTGAAATGATAATATTTTCAGCCTTAATGCTCACCAACGTGGCATTATCAGTCGTCTACTACTTCCGCCTTATTCGCATAATCATACTAGAGAAGCCTACGAAAGTGTCAAAAAAAGCAACTAAAGCTCCTGTATTAATGCTCATTCCTATTTTGGTTCTTGCGTTTCTCTGTGTTTTTATCGGAGTCTACCCGGTACCATATATCGATGCGTCTTCAAAGGCCGCCGAAGCAATGTTAAACATAGGAGCTTACATTGATGTTGTACTTAGAGGATTGTGACAGGTTGCTTTCCCGCTTTTCTCGCAAATACTGTTTCCCTATCTAGCGCCTATGCGTCTAGAACGGAACTGATAGAAGCCTCAACACAATGTCAGGCCAGATTCCTATCACCACTGCAAGCACAGCCAATATGATTATTGGGATGCGCATCAGCCAAGATGGTTCCCTCATTGTTATTTCTAGTTTTTCGGGAGTGGTTCCGAAGAACACTCTCCACAGAAACCATAGGTAGTATCCGGCAGTGATTGCTGTACTAATTACAGCGACTGTGGTGATGAGAATCTTTCCGGAGAGGATGCCTCCTGAGAAAATCATCCATTCACTCCAGAAACCGTTTAGAGGTGGGGTTCCAGCCAGAGATAGAGCACCAATCAATGCTGCCGCACAAACTACAGGCATCTTATTGGCTAAGCCTCCAAGTTTTCTGATGTCGCGTATTCCTGTTTGATGTATGATTGCGCCGGCACACATGAAGAGAAGACTCTTACAAATAGCATGGTTCACCACGTGAAAGATGGCTCCATTTGCCCCCATGGTTGAGTACACTCCCAATCCAAAAAAGATGTAGCCCATCTGGCTGATGCTGGAGTATGCTAATAACCTTTTGATGTCCGTTTGAGCAAGAGCCATAAGTCCACCATAAATCATGGTGATTACACCTATAATCGCCAAAGTATCTGATGTCTGTAGCAATGTTTTACCAAACCCGGAAAGAAGAATTCTTGCGAAAGCATAAGCTCCACACTTAATCATGACGCCGGAAAGCATAGCACTAATAGGAGCTGGAGCTTCGGCATGCGCATCAGGTAACCATGTGTGCGCTGGAAATATTGCCATTTTCACGCAAAATCCGATTAACAAAAGAACGAACACTGTGAGTATACTGGTTGGAGGGATATCGAATGAGACTTGTGGCAATTCGACGAAATCAAAGGTGCCCGTGAATACGTAGATTGACAGTATTCCCATGAGCATGAAAAGCGCGCCGATGTGTGTGAATATGAAGTATTTGAATCCGATGGTTAACCGTTTCTTAGACACTCCCCATGACGCTATTAAGAAATAGGACGGTATCAACATCAACTCCCAGAAAAGATAGAATTGAATCAGGTTTGCGGAAAGCATTACCCCAATCATGCCGGACATGAAAAGCAACAGGTTTGCGTAATAGCCTACTTGCCCACGCTTATTCTCCATGTACTTGATGGAGTAAAGGCATGAAAGAGTGCTTACAACTGCAACAATTAATGCTATACAGAAGCTGAGGCCGTCAACCATGAAGCCTAGTCTGAGGCTGAGTGATGGTGTGCGAATCCAGGCATAGGTGTCGTGTATGGGTTTATGTTTGATGACGGCTGGAACCATGGAAAGAATCATGCAAACGGACAGTGAAGCCGCCACAGTTGCTATCCATCCGACATACTTTTCAGCATACTTTCCAAAAATGTAGATGAAAAATGCTGAAATTATTGGAAGAATAATCGCCAATAATGAGGCGTTAGGGATCAAGTCATTTTCCTCCTAGGGGATTACTCCTCCAAATAGAAGCAGTAGAACTATCAATATTATGGCTCCGACAAAGGCTGTCAGCATGTTGTACGATAACACTCCTGTATGCGTTTTTCTGAATCGTCGAGTAAATGATGTGACAAAATGAGCTAGGAAATAGTTCAATCTGTCAATACTACGCTCTAAGCGTTTATGCACGATGTTGGAAAATGCTATGGTTCCATATGCAACCTTGTGGTAAAACGCGTCGATGTAGCATCGCTTCCATAGAAAACCATAAACTTTCCCTAAGAATCGGTGTTCCTCAATTAACTTAACTGGGTTGACTCGGCGCGCTATGTATAACTGGTATGCGGGATAGCCTCCAACTGCTACTGCTACACATGTTAAAACTGTACTTATGGAGGGAACGATGTACATCAGAACGTCGACAATATTGCTGAAAGTTAGTGCGCCTAAGAGAGGTAGGAGAAACTTGTTAAAGCTCGGGATTAAAAGAAGTGCTAGGAAATCTAAGAATGCAGTTATTACAAGAGTTGCAACAAGTGAAATTCGCATTAAAGATGGAGGCATTCTGATAACCTTCTCCTTCGATCCGTAACTCTCCTTTCTGAAGAGGAGTCCCATCATTCTGAGACTGTAAAAGGCGGTTATTCCAGCTCCGATTATTAACAGAGCAAAAATCACGTAGCTCGATATCATCAGCATGAATTGTCCTTTTTCGCCAGCCTCTGCCGCCAAATCCCAGGCCACTGTTTGGATCCAGTTCGTGCACCAAAAGCCACTTAGCGGCGGTATGCCTGCTAGAGCAAGAGCTCCCACTTCCATGCTTCTGTGCGCGATTCGACTCTTGAACCCTCCCATATGGTGCAAATTGTCCGATCCAACTGCGTAGGAAATGTAGGCTGCAGTGAGGAAAAGCAGTGCTGAGAGGAAGGCGTCCACTGTAAGAAGGAAGGTGCCGGCTAAGTATCCCCAGCTCATGTCAGTCATTAATCCTGCTAAACCAAAAGCTGCCATCATGTATCCGATCATGCTTGAGATACCGTATGAAAGAACTTTGAATATATTAACTTGGGTCATTGCTATAAGAGCGCTAATCACAGCAGTGAGTGCACCCATAAATGTCATGACTAAAAAGAAGTTAACCATGCCACTGTATCCCATGAGGGAAGCTTCATGGAAAATTGGGAGAACTCTAGCCATAAGAAAAGGGCCAGCCAAACATTCAGTTAGAGCGTTGAAACAGGAAGGTGAAGCAGCTAGTGCGTCTGGAAGCCATTCTTGCAAGGGAAACTGAGCTGCCTTTCCTACAGCTCCACCAAAGAACATGAGGGCTGTAATAAAAAGCAAACCAGCCCTTGACAATTCTCCCATCCAGTTGTTGTTTTGTGAGAGTTCCGTAATGTTAAGAGTGTGAGAGTAGGCGTATATTATCAAAATAGACGCGAGCAAGAGCACATCTGCAATGTGGAGGACGAGGAAAGTTTTCAAGCCTATGTGCGCCTTTTTAGGGTCTTTGTACCAAAAAGCTGCAAGGCCGGTGCAGCATATCCCAACTATTTCCCAGCCGATGAACATGAAGAGAAGGTTATCCGCCATCACTATCACTACGTATCCGCCGATGAAAAGCTGTATGAGGAACCAGAACCTAGTCAAACTTGGCTCTTGTTGCATGTAGGCGACAGAGAAAATTGTAACTAGAAATCCGATACAAGTGATTACACTTACCATAAGCACGCTTAATGGATCGATGCATACGCCAACTTGAATAATGCTGTTAGAAATCCATGGAATCGTCAAATCGGGCTGAGCTGTTCCCAAATAGATATCCGGGATCATCGAAAGAGAGAAGAGGGCGCTCATTCCGATGGACAACACGGCTAGATAACTGCTGAATTTTCGACGAATTGCACCAACTAACGGCGTGACCGCGGTGCCGATAATTGGGATGAGCCAGCAAAGCCATGGTGCATATGGAAGCAACAAACTTCTCCTCCAGAGCCTTATTGGAATATGCATTCCTGCCTAAAAAACTTAAATCTTAAAGACTCCGCGTAGCGCGCGTTTTCTTTTATTTCAGAAGCGCACGGACCTGTGATTAGAGGCATGTGAAGATTTATATTAAGCTAGACGTACTGCTACGATGCAAATGAGTGACGAGGATGAAAAGCACCCTCTTCTCAGCGTGGTTAACGCATGATAAAACGCGTTAGAACTTTTTTCCGAAGAATTAGATCATATCTACGGATTGTGGAAATGACTCCTATTGCCAGAAGATACTTCATCAAGAACGGTTTTGACGGCTCAATGACCACACTTGGCATTATCGCAGGCTCTTGGATCGTGGGAGTCACAGAGCCTGAAATAATTGTCACCGCAGGGTTAGGGGCATGTCTGGCTATGGGGGTGTCCGGTCTTTTCGGCGCCTACATGACTGAAAAAGCTGAGAGAAAGAGACAGCTTAAAACGCTCGAGGCTGCCATGCTCACCGATCTCAGCGACTCAATACTCAGTGACGCTTCTGACTTTGTTTCTGTGTATGCCGCATTTGTTGATGGTGCATCACCTATGTTGACGGCGGTGATCTCTCTTATTCCCTTCATCCTCACGTTGACGGGAACGTTTGTCATCTGGGACGCCTACATTGTCTCATTCATTCTCACCTTAGCCACATTGTTTTCTTTAGGCCTTTATCTTGGAAGAATTGCGAAGGAAAACATTTTGTTATATGGCGTCCAGACGGTTGCCGCTGGATTACTCATAGTAGCCATAGTCCTTCTTTTAGGTGCCATTTAACCTTTCTACCGCGACGTTGGGTGGAGAGAGCGCTATAACTCCATTTTATGGTGATAAACATGAAAGATGGCGTGGAATATACATTAGACTTGTAGTTTGTCTTCAAAGATTTAATGGTGAATTGCGCGGAATAATTTATGGATTTCCTGTACTGCGCGCTAGGCTGTTTAGAAATTGGTTTTTGGATCTTGTGGTTGTTGTCTCTTTGGGTTCTTCTAGTTGTTTTTCTTAGTTGAAAAGGTGTTTCCCTTTGAAAACCAGTGTTCTGAACTGTTTTGCGCCTTTTTCTATGTTTCTTGTTGATGGTTAACCCTATCTCACGTTCTTTTACGTCTCTTCTTCAAGCTCATTGGGTTACGTAGTGTTTGATGCTTCTCATAAGATGCGGTTTGTGCTGTCTGACAGCTGTTACAGCAACTGCCAGCATGGCTGAGAAGCTTAAGCAAGCATGAATGAAAGCTTGTTCCAGCCCTCTAACTCTCAAGTGGCCTAGCAGAAGCCATTCTTTAGCTCTGCTAAACACGCGTTCCACGCTTACACGTTTCCGGAACAACTTCACCAACCGTTTGACTCCTCGAACGATGAAGTCTTTACCAACTCTGAAAGCACCTCTAATCCTAGAATCTTTCCTGAAAGGTATGACCGGTTCAGCACCATACTTCCTCACCACGTTCCTAACCTTTGCCGAGTCGTACTGAGCGTCAGCCAAAACAGTTTTGAAGCCTATGCCTTGATCTTTGAGCTTCTCAAGTAAGGGGTTGATGAAGCATTTGTCGTTGCGGTTGCAAGGCTCCACGGTAAACGCTAAGGGCAGTTCACAGCTTGCACAGCATGCCGTGTGCACTTTATAACCAAGCATGAAACCTCTTCTACCCCTTCCAACACGAGCTTCACAGTCGCTTTTTCCCGTTTTGTTGTCTAAGCTTCTTTGGCTGTAAGCTTTGACGGCTGTGCTGTCCACTGAGACGACTTCACCTTTAACCGTTCCACCATTCAATAACTGCTTGAGCAGCATAGAGAATACTTTCTCGTACCCGTCCTTGCCAAGCCTATGTCTAAACTGAGTGAACAAACCATGACTAGGCGTCTCACGTCTGAAGCCGCAAGCTCTAGCAACCCGCCTATTCCTCTTTAGTAATAATGCAAGCCTTCGGTCGCTTGGAACACGCCACAGATACTTCAGCAATTGAGCCTTCAGCATGGAAACAGGAGGATAAGGCTTACGTCCACACCCATCTTTATGATAGAGAGCCGTCAAGAACTCGCGAATACACTGGAAATCCAATGAACAAAGCACTAGCCTAATACTCAAACTATTCTCCAAACAATAAATAATCAAACAATAAATTAATTTCTAAACAGCCTAGCGCGCGATAGAGCCGTCGTGCCACCGTTTCATTTTGATAGAAACGAGTAAATGAAGTTTGTTTTCAGTCTCTACAATTCAAGTTCTTTGGACTCCTTGAAACAAGCTGTGCCACTCGTCTTGTTTCGTGAGGCTTTCGAAGGCTTCGGCGTATATCTTTACTTTTAGGGTTTCGGCATTTTTTACTGGCCTCTCTTTTACGTGTTTTCGGCCAGCCTTCTTGAGTTGCTTGAGCATCGCCACAGCCAACTTTTCAAGGGTCGTCGGTGAGACGCCGGAGAAGCGGTGGTGCAGCTTGAAGGCGGTGAAGATTCCTCTTAGATGTATTATCTGGGTCTGTATGAAGTACCTCTTGGCATCGTTTGGTATGCGATCGTAGTCTACTATGAAGAAGGCTGCTACCGGGCTGTAGAATTTCTGTAAGATGCCGTGTTCCTCGGGTTCAACCCTTTCCAAGTAGATGAGTTGAGCTTTCATCAACAGGTTGAGGTGGTAGCCGACCGCGGCTCTTGTTAGGCCGAGTTCCTTGGAGAGTTGAGCCTCTGTCATGGGATGCTCGCACAGCAACTGAAGAATCTCTGCTCGCGTGAAGTTGGCGAGTAGTCGGATCTTGTCTGGGTCATCTACGATGCAAACACTCATTTTGAAGCGCACGCTTTTCTCGTTCGTCATTCTGTTTCATCTCCGGCTTTGTCGGCCCGATTCCACTTTTTTCCATTTATGCACGGTTTTCCGCTCGTACCTTCCGCATCGTCGGCACAGTCTGCTCGTGTACTCGGCGATGTGCCTCCACTTGTGCAGACCCAACCGGCAGAGAAGATTCATTCTTTCTGCACCCGCTCCAAGTTCATTGTTTATCTTTTTCCTCCAGTTCTTTGTCTCGCCCACAAATATAATACCGCTAACCCCGAAACAAGTAACATGCAAAAGCCAACAATCCGCATAATTGGAGCCTCTGGAGGCTCCGAAACTAATAGCATCTCCTCCAATATCCGCCAAAGCTTTTCCACGTCATTTGCCACCGCTACTTAACCTCCCATGAAGAACGCTAGCTTCAGCACTACGTAAGACACGTAAACGAACACGAGCACCAGCGCCTCCTTCCTTTCAAGCCTCATATTTCTCATAAACAGACCCAACACAAGAAAAGCGATAAGGAACATGAAGGGTGTGTCAAACCATAACAGTATAGGCTCCACTGTAAACCCAGAGATCATCGCCCCTGTACCCAAGGAGAAGAGAATGTCGCAGATGTTGCTCCCAATCATGTCACCCACCGCTATGCCCATTGCACCTCTCCTCAGCGCGGTTATGTCGATTGTCAATTCCGGCAAACCCGTGCCTAAGCCAACTATCAGCAGACCCGTTACCGAAGGGGGAATATGCCACAATTCAGCCAGTTGAACACTGTTTTCCACAACGACTTCTGCAGCGTAAAGAAGAACACCCATCCCGATCAGAATAATCAAGAAATCCTTGAAGAGATGCATTTTTGGTCTCCCTTCCTCTACTTTGGAGGTTGACTTGGAGGGGGCCTCCTGCTTAACGAGGTAAATGAAGTATAGCAGATAAGCGACTGTGACAACGACTCCTTCCAGAGGCGTTATCGTCAAGTCCAAAGAGACTAAAGAAAAGAGAATTATAGACAGAATTAGCATTGTTCCCTCCCTCTTCAGCTCCCGTTTGGTTATGGACATCAATCCAACAAGCCCCACGATGCCCATAATTACAGTGAGTTGATTGATGTAGGAGCCGATTTTGTTGCCGATCACGATACCGGAAACAGCAGACATTTCGGCACCCGCAAGTATGTCTATGGCCCCCATCACGCTAACCGATATTTCGGGCAGAGAGGTTCCTATGGCTACAACCGTTAACCCGATTAACAGGTGCGAGATCCCAAAGTGGCGAGCCACGTTCTCGAAACCACCTACAGCTAATCTGGAGCCAAGCAAAAGCCCCACTAAACCGAGTACCAAAAAGATGAGAGGATATATCATTTACCTTAAACCACCCTATCACGCGTTTGAGGTTATATCTGACAACCTTAATTTAAATATTTACATCGATAAGAAAATTCGAATTAACTTATCTATGTAAGTTGAAGAGGGAAATAAATGGCAAAGAAAAAGGACTTCGCAGGAGCGCGCGTGATAGCGGGGCGGTTGCAAGATCCGCGGCGTATATTTCCACCTTTAGGATTTCGGCATATTTGGCTATGACTTTTGGTCTACATTAAGTTTATAAATGAGACATCTAAATTTGAGACGATAGACGGAAACTGCTTTGACGAGTAATATATGGAATGGTTCTTCATAACGCATGCGCGGTCGTGTCAGTATTTGCACCGCTAATTATGCTAGTCATAACCTAGAAACATATATGCCCTGCACGCGTCTATATCTTATTCCAAGCAATTCTGCGTTGACAACACGTTTAAAGATGAGGAATGTTTTTTCGTCAAAACTAAAGCAAAACCCATTAATATCAAGAATGAACTGAAACACTCCTATGAAACTCTCTTTGAAGAGACAAATTGGACTATTTGGAGCTACATCCTATGGTGTAGGCATAATTCTAGGTGCAGGAATATACGCCCTGATTGGACCAGCCGCCGGTATTGCTGGCAATTCCGTATGGATATCGTTTATTATCGGCGCTTTAATCAGTTCTTTCACCGGACTAAGCTACGCAGAGCTTTCAGCAATGTTTCCGAAAGCCGCAGCAGAGTATGTCTATGTTAAAAGAGCGTTCAAGAATGAGTTGTTGGCTTTTTTAACTGGGTGGCTGATAATCTTTACTGGCGCCGTGTCGGCGTCAACGGTAGCCCTTGGTTTTGCCAGCTATTTCAAAGCTCTTTTCGATCACCCAATTATCTTTACAGCTTTGATTCTAATCATGCTGCTTTCGTTCTTAAATTTCTGCGGAATCGAGGAATCATCACGGGTGAACATTTTGTTCACTGCTATTGAGATAGCGGGTTTACTTTTGATAATATTCTTAGGAACGAGTAGATTCGGCGAGGTAAATTACTTTGAAACTCCCAGTGTTCCCGGTATTTTCGCAGCTGCAGCGTTGATGTTTTTTGCCTATCTAGGATTCGAAGACATTGTAAACATCGCGGAGGAAACAAAAAATCCGGAAAAGACTTTGCCAAGAGCATTAATTCTTTCGATAATCATCACTGCCATGTTCTACGTCCTTGTGGCATTGTCCACGGTTAGTTTAGTTAGTTGGAAAAATCTAGGAGCCTCTGACGCCCCTCTAGCTTATGCAGCCTCAACAGTTATGGGTGCTAACGCATTTTCGGTAGTGTCATACATCGCTCTTTTTGCGACAGCAAACACTGTTCTGATAATTTCAATAGTTGGTTCAAGAATGATCTATGGAATGTCGAAAGATGGTGCTCTACCGCCAATCCTTTCAAAAGTTCACTTTAAAACAAGAGCTCCTTGGATTGCCATACTTTGCATAATGATTTTCTCCATGTTCTTTGTCTTGTTTGGTGATATAAAGCTGGTTGCAAGCATAACAAGCCTTGGAGTCTTCATCACATTTGCGCTTGTTAACCTTTCATTAATGTGGTTGAGATATAAAAAACCAGAGTTGAAGAGACCGTTTAAGGTGCCTATTAACATCGGAAAATTTCCAATAATAGCTTTCTTGGGCTTGATTTCCTGTGCGCTTATGGTAACCCAATTTGATTTGAACGCTGTGTTGTTTGGAGCATTCGTTTTGGGTCTAGGTGTTCTCATCTACATAATCTATAAGAAAAAATGAAAACTCTCTACAGGTCACCGGAGTAAGGGTTTGGTCACGCTTAGAGTGTCTAGCCACGGTGACACTTCTTCCGTTAATTTTGCAATTTGCCCTCTTCAGATAGTTAAATGAAAACTTTAGCTCCTCACATTCAAGGTTGGTTATACTATCATTTGTGATTTCTTTAGACGATCAACTACGTTGTGTAATCCCAGCAGTAAGGTGCATCGGGGACAGTAAAAGTCTTGGCGTTTTTGAAGCATTAGGTTCACATATTCTTGAGAGTTGAAAGGTGGAGGCGCTGATTGTGGGCTTGGTGGTGTTTTGCCTTGACTAAGGATTGCGGTCATGGGTAGATATCCTATGCCCATCTTTAGTGGAAAAACAAACCATGTCTTGCAGCGGTTGCATCTAGCGTCGAAGTGCATAATCATCTGGTACGGTCCAAGGTCTTTGCGTATCACTTTCGTCTCTGTTTTTTCATGGACACGAACGAGGCGTGGATAACGTTCGAAACGGGTGTCCCATGCGTCAAACTCAAACTTGTTTTGAAGCAGATCTTTGATGTATCGCTGTAGTGTTTCTGTGTGGAGAGTTGGATGATCTTTTTTCACACGTTTCACTAATTCGGGTAGCACGTCATCTTCGCGGATTAACACTTTTTTTGGCAACATCACCCGGTTCAGTAGCTGATTTATAGACGGGATGTTAATGTAGAGTGGGGTTTTTTCGGTTACTTGTTGCGGAACATAGATTGCCTCCGAGTTGTTCATGTAAGCTGCTATGAGGGCGCCGATAGTCATGACTCTAGTTCCGCTGGAAACATTGACCACTATTTCATAGTTTTTGTTCTGTTGAATAAGCTTATTAATGCAAGTGGCTACGTCGAGCACGTCAAAAGCGTTCGCCTCAACAGTTTCAACGCTGTAACCAAGTTTCTCAGAAAAACTTTTAATGTACTCCATGCACTGTTTAACCTCTGCATTGCTGCTACCGACGAGGCAAACTTTTTTGATGTTTAGCCGTGTTCTCAACCCAATCAAAACCTTCTCCGGTGTTTTTCCAACAGTCGCTATGTACACGTATTCGGTCAAGATCGTCACCAACTTAAGTTATAGTCTTGTCATAAATAAATTGTTCATGCAGTCGTGAACTTCTTTCTCAAAATGACGAGTTATCTGCCTTGATAACTAATTACACTTAGAATTATGAAGAGAGAGATTGTCGTTATGATATCCGCCAACGAACTTTCAAGGGGAATCACGAAGTTGTCTGGATCCCGGAGAAATTCTATCTGAAATGAAGCATCTCGGTGTACATATAAGCGATCGGACCGTTTACAATATTAGTTTCAAACTCCCATCTTTCATAGCAGATGACTGAGAAAGCTTGTTAGAAGCGAAATTAAAGGGAAGGTTAGAGTGATGTCTAAGTATGAAGTTGAGCTTATCCCCATAGAAGACAGGAACTGGTTGATGGAGAAATATGAAGATCGTTTCCTTTACGAGGAAAGGGCCGACATTTACGGATGTTGCATCAAGC
>Ga0209979_1002507_pt1 | contig 17435 bp, 7 predicted proteins | sample AnhtaG_FD_183114 | JGI IMG/M metagenome (GOLD analysis project Ga0209979, IMG submission 183114) | Deep subsurface microbial communities from Anholt, Denmark to uncover new lineages of life (NeLLi) - Anholt_01485 metaG (SPAdes) (version 2) | ecosystem: Environmental > Aquatic > Marine > Oceanic >...
AAGTATCAACAGCCGAGTACCGAATGGCCGAGGAAGACATCGGGCAAGGGCCAGAAGCCATGTATCTTCGTACTGATCCGCCGGCTCCTTACAATGCCGACTACAACAAAGACATGCAGATGGAGTTCAACGACGAGTTTACCTTTTCTTTCGAGCGGGAAATCGGGTGGAACATGGCTTTTGAAACCACCTTCGTCTACAGAAACATCCATATGTCCAACATGGAGGATGTGAACGCAGTCTTCGAAAACGGACAGTTCGTCGATCGTGTATTCCCTGATGAAGACGGAATCCGGATGCGGACCTGGTATGATAACCCCCGCTGGAAGTTTTTCTACAAGGGATTGCTGTTCAACCTGAAGAGAAGTTTCACCGGCAAGTGGGGATTCCTGACCAACTTCTCCTGGATGTGGCGGACACACAGACGCGTGGAATTCGACCCCGGAGACCCGCAGCAGTTCGTCTATCCCAGTCCGAACTCACTGGATATGGAAAACTACGGCCGGCGCTGGTCGTTCCATTTTTCGGCCTTTTACCGGCTCCCCTTTGACATCACGATCGCCACCTACATCAACGGCAACGACGGCATCTTTATCGCTGACGAGACCGGTGATTATGCGTGGGATCAGAGCGCAGATCGGATTTACCTCTCCAACGGTCGAAGGGTTAACGACATCGTTTGGCAGGCATCCAACGCGTACTATGTCGGCAAGCAGTGGGGTACTTCGGGAAGGCGAACCGACCCGCTCTGGAGTATCAACCTCAGGTTGGCCAAAGGCCTTAACATCGACAGGTTCCGCGTAGAGGTGGCCATTGATTTCTTCAACGTATTCAACTGGTGTGCCTACAGTTCTTTTAGTAGCAATGATATTCGCCGTGATTTCGTGGATGAGGACAACCCCATCAATATTTACCAGAGACAAACAAGTCCGCAACCACCACGTTCTGCACAGTTCAGCCTGAAGATCAGTTTCTAATCGAAGCAGGAGAAGAATACGACGCAGTTTTTTATATAGGGCCATCGCTCTAGAAAGAACGAGGGCCCTTCTCTCTTTTTTTTAAGGCATAGACGCTTTACTCTATTCAACGACGGCTACATTTTTCTCATCAAGAGGCCCTATTCAGGTCAAAAGAGATGAAGGGTTGCGATATCCTCATCATCTCAAATGCGTTTTATGTAAGAGACTTACCTGTCCAACTCTACTTTTTTAGAAGAGCCGGTTCCCTTCATCAAAAAGGTTGCCAAAGAAAGAATAATATATAAAAATCTAATCAATACGCAAAAGATTGTGCATTATTGTATTAGAAATGTCTGGTTGAAAATAAAAAATGAGAGGAGAGAGGATGAGATTTAAGAATGCGGTAATATTGTTATCTATTTTGATTGTCTTAGGGTTTTGCGCCACAGAAAAGGAAAAAACACTGTCTAACCCAGCAAAACTGACAGCGGATCATCAAGAGGCGGAAAAGTGGGCAGACGAGACCCTCGCTACACTTTCGCTTAAGGAGAAGGTCGGCCAGATGATCTGTGAGCAAATGAGAGGGGAATACGTGGCCGAAAATGATCCAAAGTTTCAGTATCTTCTAAAGCTCGTTAAAGACTATGGCGTTGGGAGTTTTGTTCTCTATGGAGGAACACCTCACGACACGGCCCGACTGCTGAACCGTCTCCAGAAAGCGTCTGAAATACCTCTTTTCATCTCGGCTGACTTCGAGGGTGGACCGGGGCAGCAAATCCAGGGTGCGACAGAATTCCCGGCTAACATGGCCCTTTCAGCCATCGGTTCTGAAGAAATAGCCTTTCAATTGGGGAAGGTCGGCGCCTTGGAAGGGCGTGCCATCGGAATTCACATCACCTATTCTCCAGTCGTGGATATCCAGACAAAGCCTGAAAATCCTGTCCTCAGTGTGCGCTCATTCGGAGGGGATCTCGAGCTTTTAGGGAGGTTAGCTGGGGCTTATATCAAAGGTTACCAGGAGAACGGGATGCTGGCTACAGCCAAGCATTACCCGGGCCGCGGGGATGTGGAGCTGATCCCTGGGACAGAATTCACCATCAACAAGAAACCCGCAGAGCAAGTTGAGGCGGAAGACTTCTTAGCCTTCAAAAAGGCGATTGAGGCGGGCGTGGCCTATATCATGAGTGAGCATATCGCCATACCCTCGGTAACCGATGGTTCTGATCTTCCAGCCAGCGTAGAGAAAAAATTGGCGGCATTTTGGCTCCGTGAGAAGCTTGGTTTTAAAGGAATCCTTACCTCGGATGATATGTGGTACAAGAAGGTTACGGACAGGTTTGGACCTGTCAAAGCCTGCATCATGGCGGTTCAGGCTGGACATGATGCCATCCTCAAGCCAGCCAGCGCCGTGGAGACCATAAAGGGATTGGTCGAGGCTGTCAATGCGGGAGAAATCTCAGAAGAAAGAATCGATCAGTCCGTGAAAAAAATTCTCTATTGGAAAGCCAGGCTCAATCTTCACCGGAATAGATTTGTGGATGAGACCCGGATTGCCTCTGTGGTTGGAGTCCAGGATCATCTCCAGCTGGCCCAGAAGATCGCTGACCTCTCTATCACTGTCCTCAAAGATGAAGGCCTTATTCCGATTAACTCATCGCGATTGAAGAGGATTGTTAACCTTTCCTTCCAAAAAAAAGACAGAGATACGGCTCCTGGTATCGTCACATCCAAATTAGAGCAGGCCTTTGCCGAAATCAAGAATTATCATTTCAGGAGAGATACATCAGGTGAGGTGTATAAAGACGCCTTGAATACCGCAGAAGAAGCTGATATCGTCATCGTCTCGGTTTTTAATCAGAGGAATGTTTACAGAGATAACGGTCCTCTTCCTGGAAACGTTCTCAAATTCTTGAATAAAATTTTCGAGATGAAACCCAAATCCACTGTTGTCATGTCCTATGGGAATCCCTACCTGGTTGAAAGTCTTAAAAAGGCAACTGCGTTCATAGTCGGCTATGGAGAAGGGGGATTCTACGGTAACCAGACCATCTATGCCGATTCCTTCATCAAGCTTCTCAAGGGAGAAATCTCACCCAAAGGGAAGCTTCCGGTTAGAATCTCGGATGCTTTCCCGATGGGTTGCGAAATTGTGAAGTAATAATACTGTTTAGAAATAGAGCTCTTTTTCAGAAAAGAGGTATTTCGCAGGGATGATGTCTGACTTTTTATCCTAGGCCAAAAACTTAGATGGCAGCGAGAACAACTTAATTGAAATTGTTTGGTATTAAGCAGGAGCTTCACATTAAAAACGGAGGGAATGCATGAAAAGGAAAAAACAAACAATCCAGACTTTGATTTTGCTCATTTTTACAGTTCTTTTACTCATCGAATCGTTTTCAGCTTACGCCCAGGACCAGCTCAGCGTGATAACACGCAAACAGGAAGGCCGCCGGATGAGGAATTCCAGCGGGCTCTTCGACCCTGAATCTAACGCCGATTCTTTCCGGATTCAGCCAGGAGAGACGGTAGTGCTGGCTGAGCTGGAGGGGCCGGGTGAGATCCAGCACATCTGGTTCACTATCGGCGCCTATGACAGGCGATACCCGAGGACTATGGTTTTCCGGATATACTGGGACGATGCCAAGATTCCTTCTGTAGAGACGCCGCTGGGCGATTTCTTCGCCGCCGGAAACGGCATGCGGACCAATGTCAGCACTCTTCCGATCGAAGTGACATCTTACGGCCGTGCCCTGAACTGCTACTGGAAGATGCCTTTTCGTAAAAAGGCACGTTTAACCATGACTAACGAAGGGCCAAGGCTGATCACCTCCAATTATTTTTACATCGATTGGGTCAAACTGGACAAGTTACCTCCGGATACCATGTACTTCCACGCCCGTTACAACCAGGAGTGGCCGGTCAAGCCATTCACCTATTACACTCTCCTAGAGGTGGAAGGGGACGGCCAGTATGTGGGAAGCGTGATCAACCTCCACAGCTCGGTGGGAAGCTGGTTTGGCGAATCGGATGACCACTTCTACATCGACGGAGAAGAAGAACCCAGTCTGGTCGGGACGGGTTTCGAGGATTACTTTTCTGACGCCTGGAATCTCCGTCTATATTCCAACCTGAACGCCGGGATCACTATTCGTGAATGGAACAGCGAGGATGCCCGCATCACGGGTTTTAAATGGCACATCCAGGACCCGATTATGTTCAAGAAATCCTTGAAGGTGGAAGTCGAACGGCGGAGTTATGTAGCCGTAGAAAATCCCAAGACTGGGGAAGTGGAACGCGGGGACTTTAAATACAGGACAGATTTTTGCTCCTCTGTGGCCTTTTGGTACCAGAGGACCGTGGCTACACCCTGGAAGGCCTTTCCTTCAGTAAATGAACGTCTGATGCCTGAGATTTGGGTCGAGCCCCGCGAGATGGCTGAGCTGCCGCCTGAAAAATGTCTGATTCGCACCTCGCCGGGCTTGAAGCCGGAAGCCGCCCGTAATAGGACAGGGTGGAGAAAGCTCATGTTCTACATGTACAATGACAAACCAGGTGCTTGGTTTGAGCTGCCCTTTGAAGTCAAGAAGAAAGGGCGATATTCCCTTTCTGTGTTTCCCATCCTGTTCAAGGAGAACGGAATCTGGAAGCTCTCCTTGAGTGGCCCCGGATTTAAAAAGGTCCTCAACCCGCGCCTGGATCTTTGGGATCCGTTCTTGTGCTGGAAAGAGAATTACCCGGAGAATGAGCAGTTTGGGACCAACGTCGAGAAAAAACTGGGAATTTACGATCTCAAGCCGGGAAAATACGTATTCCGGTTCGAATGTGTCGGGACGAATCCGCTATCCTATGACGAGAAAACAGGAAAAAATGGCTACAGCGTTCGCCTGGACGCACTTTCAGTGAGGATGCTTCCCTGGGGGGATATGAGCGTCTGGTACAAGGATTATCTGAAAAAAGAAGCGGCTCTCTTCGCCAAGAGAGAGGCCGAGGCCAGAAAAGCGGTGGCCGAACTGGCAAAAGCCATCCAGGCCTTTAAAGAAGATTTCCTCCGTTATCCGGAATCCCTCGATGTTCTTGTCGAGCGGCCGGCCGAGCTGAACAGAGTCAGGGCAAAAAGAGTGATCCGATGGCCCTACTTCAAAGGGAATAGGATTCCTCTGGATCCATGGGGGCAGAAATACAGGTATATGGTTCCCGGTCGCTACAACCCGGATTCTTTTGACGTCTGGTCGGTCCACGGCCACAGCCGAGATCCCAGCCTCTGGATCGGCAACTGGGAGAAGCCGAAGGAAGAAAAGAAATAAATAGAATTTCTGTCCATAAACGGAAAACTGATTTCAAGGAGAGTTGAAAAATGAATAAAAAGGTAAAGACACTTAATGTGCTCCTTTTTGTTATGTTCGCGAGCATCTTACTTTTATCATCGTGGATCCTCGTAGGGCAAAAGAACGTTCAGAAAGCTCCTCCCTTTCATACCGGCGGGGCGCTATTCCCCGAGCCAGTACCGGCTCCTCCCCCGGCTGGAGTTTTGGCTGCGGATAATCCGATGATGCAGCTGGCCAGGCCCAAGAATTTCTCAACCGCCAGAGTCAGTTCCTTTGCCAGAAACGGGCTCAACCTCGACACGGTTCCGATTCCCGTGGGAGGAGAGGAGGTCACCATAGCCGACATTAAAGGTCCCGGGGCTATCACCCACATCTGGACAACCTATAAAGGAGGAGGCCGGGACCTGATCATCCGCTTCTACTGGGACGGGAGTGAGCGTCCGAGTGTGGAGGCACCTATCGGAGATTTCTTCGGTGTGGCCATGGGGCATGTGGCCCCAATCTCCAGCCTTCCTATCCAATGTACTTCACAGGGGCGCTCGCGAAACTGCTGGTGGTACATGCCATTTAACAAATCTGCTCGCGTCACTTTGAGCAATCTCCGTCCTCCTGATTATTTCGAAGGAACCGATGTGCCCATCCGTCACCGAAACAGGATCTATTACTACATCGATTACCAGTCCTACAGCCAACCGATCAAGGACATCCGGTATTTCCATGCCCGATTCAAGGAAACGGATCCTGCCCAGCGTGGAAGGCCAGTTAACCTTGTTGAGGTCGAAGGCGAAGGCCATTATGTCGGCGTAGTGTTGGGCCATTGCACAAGGACGCCTGGATGGTTCGGGGAGGGGGATGATATCATCACTGTTGATGGTCAACTCTCATTTGTTGGAACAGGAACCGAAGATTATTTTTGCGATGCCTGGGGATTCAGGGCTTTCAGTCAGCCTTATTTCGGCTGCTCGGTCTATGAAGGCCGAAAAATTGGCGACAGTTTGAGCATCTACAGGTTTCACGTCGTTGACCCCATTCCTTTTCGGAAACACTTCAAGTTTGAGATCGAACATTGGCCCTGGATCAGCGAATGGCCCAACACAGGCCGAGGGTATTATTCCAGCCTCGGTTTCTGGTACCAAAAAGGTCTCCATAAGCCATGGCCCAGGCTGGATAAGCTTGTCTCCGATGATCCTTGGGATCCGACTAAGGGACGTTGGTATGTCAAGGACGCTCTGGAAGCAGAAGACCTAGGAATCCTCTCATTCAAGAGTAAAGGAGGCGAAGGAACTCGACCAGAGTCTCAACTTCTCATGCCCAACCAGAGCGGTGACTACATGCTTGCCTTTGATTCAGGGGGGCTGGGAGAATTCTCGCTGGCAGTGCCTGTTAAAGAAGAGGGGACGTACAATGTCAAGATCCACTATCTCCGTGCTCCCGACTACGGTAAGGTTCAGCTTCATGTGAACGGAGATGCCGTTGGTGAGCCTGTTGATCTCTTCCGCGCATTTGTCGAGATGTTTCCCAGACCCGTTTGGCCGCCCAAAGAGTTTGTCTTTTCTGGAGTGATGCTCAAACCTGGCTTGAACACGTTTACATTTTCCATCGATTCCAAAAACCCAGAGTCCGAGGGCTACAAATGCGGGATCGACTGCATCGTTCTGGAGAGGGAGGTAAGATAGCCATAAAAATAGTTGGATAAACATTCAACAAGGAGGAGGCATGATTGTCAAAAAGATTACACGCAGGAACTTTTTTGCGAGTTTAGTGAGTGTGGGAGTCGGTCTTCCTTTAATCGGCCGATTCACACAGGGACAACCTACAAAAAAAGGCAATCTCAATCGTCCTTTGATCGTGACAAGCAAAACAAATCCCGATGTGAAGGAGAGTGTCACGACCACCGCCTGGGATGTGCTGAAGGAAGGTGGCAGTCCACTGGATGCTGCAGAAAAAGCAGTAAATGTTTCCGAGCTTGATCTGAAAGATCCAACCGTAGGGTATGGAGGGAGCCCGAATGAAGAGGGATTTCTCCAACTCGATGCATCGGTTATGTCCGGCCCGGATGGTAATAATGCAGGTGCGGTAGCAGCTCTGGAAAACATCAAAACTCCATGTTCGGTTGCCCGTTTGGTCATGGAACGGACAGATCATTTGTTTCTTGTGGGAAAAGGAGCCTTGAAATTTGCAAAAATGCACGGGTTTAAAGAAGAGAATCTTTTGACTGAAGAAGCTCGAAAAGAGTGGGTGGAATGGAAAGAGGATTTGAGCGAGCGAGACTATTACATTTCTCCACGCAAAAAATACAAGCCCGAGGGCGGGGGGACCATAAGCGTGCTTGTTCTGGATGCAAAAGGAGATATCGCAGGCGTAACCAGTACATCAGGTCATCATTTCAAGTTAGTAGGTCGTGTTGGTGATTCTCCTATCATCGGAGCCGGCCTCTATGTGGATAATGACATAGGCGCTGCGGGTGCAACTGGACATGGGGCCGAATCAATAAAAGTCTGTGCCAGCTTTTTGGCTGTTGAGAAAATGCGCGAAGGGATGACGCCTCTGCAGGCCTGTCGATTTGTGTGCCAGCGAGTAGTCGACCGTCATAACGGAAAACCTATGTTCGGCTTAAAAATCGTAGCCCTGAACAAAGCGGGAGATTATGGCTGCGGTTCCATCAGGGGGAGGATTGACAAAGAGTCCGGAAAGGTTGTCGGGCGGGGCTTCAGCGTTCACGACGCCAAAGGGCACCGCTCCGAGCCGGGAGATGCCCTGCTGCCGCCCATGACAAAGGAGGAGCGGGATTCAATTCCCAGGCGTTAAAGTGTACGCAGATTCATGATGGAAAGTGGCCAAATGGCATCTTATGCCTGTTAAGCTTAGATTATCCCCTTATGAGTAAAGCTCATAATATTTAAGCTGACTCAATAAAAATTTTAAGAGAATAATTAAAAGAAAGGAGATAGACGACAATGAAGAATCATTTCTCGGTTTTGTTTATACTCATTTTGTGTGGAGCTTTAAGCGTCCAATATCTTACTGCCCAGACACTCGAGTCGATCACCCAGCCTCAGAAAGGGAGATCGATGAGAGCAACCAGCGGGAACCCATATAACAACAGTGACTCTATGAAATTTGAAATCGGTGAGACCAAAACCATCGCCCTTCTCGAAGGACCAGGGAAAGTCACTCACATATGGCTTGTACCTTCTTCCATGGATATCCGCTACCCCAGAGCGCTCGTGCTGCGGATCTATTGGGATGGATCAGACATCCCCTCTGTGGAAGCGCCCTTTGGGGATTTTTTTGCGGTCGGAAACGGAATGAGGGCTGTGGTCAACTCCCTGCCAGTAAAGGTTAGCTCTTACGGAAGGGGCTACAACTGCTACTGGCAGATGCCCTTCCGGAAGCAAGCCAAGATCACCATCTCTAACGAGTCGGATAAGGAGCCGGCTTCCTGCTATTTTCAGGTTGATTGGGTCAAGTATGATCAGGAACCGGAGACAGTCATGTATTTCTACGCCCGGTACCATCAGGAGTACCCACCCGAGATGGGAAAACCTTACACGGTTTTTATCGGAAAGGGAAGAGGACATTACGTAGGTACCGTGCTTTCCTCCCAGAACGGCATCGGACACTGGTTTGGTGAGGGGGACGATTACTTTTACATCGACGGTGAGGAGGTTCCCTCTATTTTGGGAACGGGAACAGAGGATTATATCAATGAGGCCTGGAACATGCGGGTGCACTCCAGCCTGTTTACCGGCTGCACCGTGTTTGAGCCCCGGGCGCCGGATGCACGGATTACCGCCTTCAGATGGCACATCCCCGACCCGGTCATCTTCTCAAAATCGCTGAAATTTACCATCGAACGGAGGGGATATGTGATGAACTCCAAGGGCGAAGTCGTCTCCAGGTCCGGTCTCCGTCCTGACTACTGGTCCTCGGTATCTTTCTGGTATCAGGACACGATTGCCGAGCCATGGTGTGAGTTTCCGCCTTACAATGAGCGCGTCAATCCCGAGATCGTCCTCCATCTGCCCCGGGTGGTCAAGACAATTCGCCACTCAGATGGTGTTGAGCTTGAAGTCAACCCTTACAACCGGGCCACCTGGACCAAGCCCTGGTTTCGGGTCAAGAATAGCACGGTCGGCTCTTGGATCGAAATCCCATTTAAGATCAAGGAAAAGGGACGCTATTCGATTTCGCTGTTTCAACACTTGCGTGAGGATAACGGGATCTGGAAGGTCTACATCGACAACAAAGAGCTTTACGAGGCTGGAGAGTCTCACATTGCTGGAGGCTACCGGGTGAGTCTGGTGAATCAGTTACCGCCTGAGAAGATGAACAAGACGTTGGATTTTTACAATGTCTACCGGAAGGACGAGCATGAGGATTACATCTACGGACAGAGGCGGGAGAGGAAGATAGGCTTGTTTGAGTTTGAGCCTGGCGAGCACAGTATCAAGCTGGTCTGCATCGGGGCCAATCCCCTGTCGGTGAACCCGGAGACAGGGAAGCCGGGGTACAATCTGTCGGCGGACGTGCTTTCCATTCGTAAGATCCCGTTCGAAAACATGGACAAGTGGATCGAGAAGATGCTCGAGCTTGAGAAAAAGCGGCAGAAATAATAAGTTTGCTACATAGAATCAGAAAATAAAGCCGCGACGATAACAATTCAAACATCCTCTATTTTAGAACAGGGTAAATACAAGCGTTAATAACCGCTTTAAGCCTGAAATCCTGATTATTAAGGGATGGTTTTATTTTAAAATCAGATATTTTTTATTGAAGGAGCTGACATGAAAAAGATCTTTCTACGTTTTTGTCTTCTATGGCTTCTCTCTTTAGGCCTATTGAGCCAAGTGCAGGCTCAGATATTAAAAACACTAACTCGGTCTCAGCAGGGGAGAAGCATGCGAGCATCCACGGGAAACCGGTGGGAGAATCGCGACGCGATTAGGCTGGAGAAAGGAGAAACAAAAACCGTTGTACTCGAAGGGCCGGGAAACATTGCCCACATCTGGTTCATCGCCAATTCCATGGACATTCGTTATCCTAGGGCTGTGGTTTTGCGGGTCTACTGGGATGGAGCTGAAGTGCCTTCGGTGGAAACCCCTATCGGCGACTTTTTTGCGGTTGGCAACGGGATGAGGGCTGTGGTCAACTCCCTGCCAGTGAAGGTAAGCTCTTACGGGAGAGGATACAACTGCTACTGGCAGATGCCCTTCCGGAAGCAAGCCAAGATCGCCATCACCAACGAATCGGATAAGGAGCCGGCTTCCATTTTCTATTATATCGATTGGGTGAAGCTGGAAAAGGTTCCGGAAGACATGATGTACTTCCACGCCCGGTACCATCAGGAGTACCCACCCGAGATGGGAAAACCTTACACGCTCTTCATCGGAAAGGGAAGAGGACATTACGTAGGTACCGTGCTTTCCTCCCAGAACGGCATCGGACACTGGTTTGGTGAAGGGGATGATTTTTTCTATATCGACGGAGAGAGGGAGCCTTCAATTCTCGGAACTGGCACCGAGGATTACTTCAACGAGGCCTGGAACATGCGGGTGCACTCCAGCCTGTTTACCGGCTGCACCGTGTTCGAGCCCCGGGCGCCGGATGCACGGGTAACCGCCTACAGGTGGCACATCTACGACCCGGTCATCTTCTCAAAATCGCTAAAATTCGAGATCGAGAGGCGGGGATTTTTAATGAATTCTAAGGGAGAAGTGATCGATCATTTCAAGCCCCGCCCCGACTACTGGTCCTCGGTGTCTTTCTGGTATCAGGACACGATTGCCGAGCCATGGTGTGAATTTCCGCCGTATAAGGAGCGCGTCAATCCCGAGATCGTCCTCCATCTGCCCCAGGTAGTCAAGACAATTCGCCACTCAGATGGCGTTGAGCTTGAAGTCAACCCTTACAACCGGGCCACCTGGACCAAGCCCTGGTTTCGGGTCAAGAACGACACGGTCGGCTCTTGGATCGAAATCCCGTTCGAGATCAAGGAAAAGGGACGCTATTCGATTTCGCTGTTTCAACACTTGCGTGAGGATAACGGGATCTGGAAGGTTTTCATCGACAACAAAGAGCTTTACGAGGCTGGGGAGTCTCACATTGCTGGAGGCTACCGGGTGAGTCTGGTGAACCAGTTACCGCCTGAGAAGATGAACAAGACGTTGGATTTTTTCAATGTCTACAGGAAGGACGAGCATGAGGATTACATCTACGGACAGAGGAGGGAGAGGAAGATAGGCTTGTTTGAGTTTGAGCCTGGCGAGCACAGTATCAAGCTGGTCTGCATCGGGGCTAATCCCCTGTCGGTGAATCCGGAGACAGGGAAGCCGGGGTACAATCTGTCGGCGGATGTGCTTTCCATTCGGAAGATTCCGTTCGAAAACATGGACAAGTGGATCGAGGAAATTTTAAAAATGGAATTAAAGAAAGAATAGCAACGAGGATTAAATATATCAGAGCGATTAATCAGAAGAGCTATTCTTCGTTATCATTTCATAATTGGGGAGGTGCACTTTGGCGAAAGGGACATACGTGATTGGTGTTCTTGTTCCACCGGGTGAGTATACCGTCATACTTAAAATCGGAAGATCTGAATGAGATTCTAGAGCGATATGTTCCCAGCCTCAATAAGCTTCTGAAGGAGCGTGGCATTCCTCGTTTGCTCACGGTGATGTCGATCAAGAAAAAAAAATGACTATTCTTTTAACGAGCGGACAAGTTCTTTAATTTTTTCTTGATTGGGGTCGATTTCCAGCGACTTTTCAAAAGCGACCAGAGCTTCTTCTCTTTCTCCCAGACTGAGGTAACATTCTCCTAGTACATTCAAAAGGCTTATGTTAACACCAAATTGGTCCAGGGCTTCGTTGTAGTATCGAATGGCTTTGTCGAATTCGCTTAGGGCTTGATGAGACTGGCCGAGTAGATAGGTAAGTTCATAATTATTTTTGATTTGATCTGCAAAGGGCTTGAGTATGTTCTGGGTTTCTTTGTATCTTCTCAACTTGAAGTTTACCTGGGCGAAAGAAATGCTGTATTCGAAGTTTCCCGGCTCGGCCCTAAAGGCTTTTTCCAGCAGTCCGAAGGCTTTCTCATAATCTTTTTTGTTGAGTAACTGTCTTCCAAGGATATTGAAAATCTTAGGGCTGTCAGGTTCGACCTGGGATTGAGCCAGCACCCAAGGCCGAGGGATATATGTCAACGGTGCTATTTCGAATATTTCCTGCTGGCTTATAACTTCAATCCCGGATTCATTGAGAAGGGCGACTATGATCTTGTAGTAGCCTGGGATAAAATTTTCCAGAGGGAAAAGCTCAAGGAAGTTGACGGGATCCTGGTATTTACTGATAGGATAGGTGACTGTATATTTTTGGACATCTTCCTTATAGATAGTGTAGCGTATCGAGCCGTGTAGTCGAAAATTTTCCGGCATAGACCAAACCTGAAAGAAGACGTGCAGATTATCTTTGGCAATGAAGGATTTTTTCGCCTGACTGTAGAGTTGAAGGTTTTGAACTACGAAAGGTTTGTTCAACTGTTTAGGGGTTGTCGTCTGAGTTGCATTGAATCCCAACAAGAGAGATGTCATGGTAAATGTCTTCGGGTCCGAGGCAATGGCAATGTTAGCTTCAAAGGAAGTGAACTCTTTGGAAACCTTATTTTTTACCAAATACGAGAAGTGGAATTCTCCTAGAATGACTGGAAATTTGTCTGTGAAGCTAAACGGTCTCTGACGCATATTCTCGAACTGCTCTTTGGTGAAGTTGAGTGGAACCGTTCTTTCAAACTGATATATGGTCTGTCCCTGATTGTCTGTGAGGATCCCGTTGAATTCTAGGGTCGTGTAGATGCTATTCTGGTAGCTTCCCACGGATAGGTTTTTTGGCTCAACGGAAAAATGGACAAAGGGAATTCCTGACGGAGCTTTGATGATTTGAAGCTGTGCGTCGCTATCCATGTAATTTGCCGAATATTCGACTTCGACGATGTCCTTGTAATCGATGAATTTTTGTGCATACCTGTCCTCAATGCTCCGTATTACAGCACCATCCAGATTTTGGACAAGAGCCAATGATGCCATTGAGGGATGGTGTATCACGGATTCGCCGGGAATCAAGGAGATCGTCGCCTGTGCCAGCACTGGCTGTATTTCTTCGAGTTCATAATATGCTGCCATAACATCCGTCGGATCTTCCATGTAATTCGCCAGGAGGCTTTGAGGTCCCATCATCCCAGGGATATATATAATATGGTCTCCGATCCGTCCCTTCTGGTAAAACAACAAATTGAAAGCCGAGGGAAGTCCGCGCATCTCAACACCCTGATAGGCCCAGAGTTCTGCTGGATAATAAGCATCGCTACCTTGGAAGATCCGGATATCATTCGGCTCTCCAAGGATGATATAGGCTTTTCCCCGATCAGTTTTCCATCCGGGTTTTCCGGCGTATTTATACCGTCGGTTGACGTAATTCAAACGGCGATAATGTTCATCGCGGAATTCATTTTTGACTGTTCCCACAGTGGGGTCTCTGTGTTTCCAGAAAGCCTCGATGAAAAGGTCCCTTTCTTTATTGGTGCTCAGTTGCAGAAAGACATCTTTTTCTTTAGGTGTGATGATGTAAAAAACCTCTTCTTCTATCCAGCGCTGGTATCTCTCAGGGAGGTCTTTACCCTTAATATTGGCTGAGGCCAAGCTTGTCCAAACAAGAAGTACAACCATTGTCCAGCCTAACAAACGCAACTTTCTCATTATTCGATTTTTCATTATTTTGTCGTTTCCTATGCTTGGGCTATTTGATGATATGAAATTTTATCATGAATATATCGTTTTTTTATAGGAAATTCCTTTTTGTGTTCGCATCAAATATCTCACAGTTATGTTCAATATCCACTTCTGACATGCCTAGATAAACATATCATAGTAAGAATGATGTGGTCAACTGGAAGGAAAGAGGGAAAAAGTGTCGCATAAAGGAGAGTGCGTCCCTAAATTCCTTGGGTCGCCCCTGAACACGGAACAAAATAAGAAAGGATAACCATAAGAATGAGAAGTTTTGTAGTCAAGACTCCATAAATATGCTTTGATACATGATGACGAATGTGAGTGAGGTTTTTATTCATTGTTGTTTCTCCTTAAATTTTCATGCCTTTTCAGCGTAAAATCTTGCTGGCATTTTCGGGTTTTGACTCAAAATAACGGATTTTCTCGCCGGGTGCAAGCAATTTTCAAATTTTTTTAATATTCTCTTGATAAATAATAAAAAATTTGGAAACATTATGTCAATGAAACAAACGTTTGTGCCAAACGATTGCGTTTCTTCGCCGCATGATTCCACTAAAAACCTCGAGATCAATACTTTAGCTGGATATTTGGCGATTTAGCATAAATATGTTTGTGACAAAGGATTGAACGTTGATAGCCCAGTTGAGTAGACTGATTCAATCCAGAGTCGGAAGGAGGTGCCCAAACTGATACATTAAAAACTTTTACTATTCTAACAAAGTCAAATAAAGGAGGAACAATGAGGGATAAGATCAAAATTTTTAGTCCTATCGTAGGGCTTATGCTGCTCGTTCTCCCGGTCATGCTTCAAGCACAAAAAACCACAGGGACACTCAGAGGCTTTATCACGGATGACAACGGAGCCCCTCTACCGGGTGTGACCGTCGAGATTGAGAGTGCCGCATTGATGACACTGAGAGCCGCTGTAACCGATAACAGAGGTTCCTACCGCTTCCTCTATCTTCCCCCAGGCAAATACACCATCTGTACCAAGTTGCAGGGATTTGAGACCTACTGGTTGAGAGGAGTTCGCGTTCAGATTCAAAAGACGTCGACTGCTGATATTACGATGAAGCCAGGGCAGTTAGAAGTAAACATCGAAGTCACTGCTGAGGCGCCTGTTATAGACATGGAAAGCGCCAGCAAATCCTACAACGTCAACATCCAGATGCTAGAGACCATACCGATCGCTGCGCGGATGAACTTTTCGGACATCTGGCAGACCCTGCCCGGGGTTTCAGGAGGATGGGGAGACTCCCCTCTGGTCAATGCCGGGAACATCACCCGTAACCTGGAGCCGGGAGAGGACTATTTCTGGAGTCAGCACAACCAGGATGACTCCTACGAGACCAAGATCAAGATCGACGGAATGGAAATCAACGACTCCATGAGCGGAACCTCCTACGCCCAGTTCAACTACGAAGCGATCCAGGAAGTTGACGTCAAGACAGCCGGAGCCCCTGCCGAGTACGGAAACTCCCGGTCGGCTTTCATGAGCATCGTCACCAAGGCCGGAGGAAACAAGCTGGAAGGCTCGTTCCTGTTCCAGTACCAGCCTGAAAGCTTCAACTGGACAAACGTCGAGGAAGGGGAAGCTGCGCAGGATAGCTACATCATCCCAGCCATCACCCTGAGCGGTCCGATCATTAAGGATAAGCTGTGGTTTATGGCATCCTACAAGTATGACAACCAGAATCATGTCTATGCGAATACAATAGTAGAGCCTAAAATCGTTCGGGAATTACGCTCCCACATGCCTTTCTTAAAGCTCACCTTCCAGGCCCATCCCAAGCACACTCTGACCGCCGTTTACCAGAACGACTATGAAGAGCAAGCTAATTACGGTTTTCCGAGTACAGCCTGGTCGACATTCGCTGCGGCGCGAAGGAGTCTAAGAGGCGGCCCGATGTTTAATTTCACCTGGCGGTGGATCATAACCGATAACACGTATTTCAACTTTATGGCCGGCTACATGAACAAACCCAGGGAATGGGAAGCAGTTAACAAGGTACCGCGCGAGCGGTATACGACAAGATTTCAGGGAGGTTCCACGCTTTTATATGACAAGGGTTATGGGGAGTCCTACTACTCCGTCCGGGAGAACCTGCTCTTGAGTGGAGACCTGACCTATTTTGCCGATGACCTATGGAACACGGGATCCCACGAGATTAAGATAGGCGTTGAGGTCAGGCCCTGGCAGCATGTCACCAGATCTCGATATTACCATGCGGACGAATTCGGGATCTACCGCTACAGATACGGATTAGACTATGAAGATTACGGACTAAGCGAGCCTTATATCTACAGAGGCTACGCAAGAAGGTACTATCCTGGATTACCCACGGACCGCTACGATAACGAAGTGTTGGTGACCAACCAGAACGTCTACATCCAGGACTCCTGGATGGTAAGCAAGAGCTTGACCCTTCACATCGGGCTGCGTTGGGAGCACCAGCGCGAGAACATGTACTTCAGGGATGAGCTTCCCGTTGAAATGGATGCCATTTATGAAGGCATGCGTGATAACATCGAGTTTGATGACAGCGGTTTTGCCCCGCGGCTCGGCTTGACCTATAACCTGAAAAACGTCGGTGTGTTCAAGCTCCACTACGGCCGCTACTATGAGTACGTTGGCACCGGTGACTACAACAACTATGCCCGTGAAATGGTCCAGTTCGAGTACCGGATGGACAGTGCAGACATCGGGGAAGGACCTGAGGCCATGAAGCAATACACAGATCCTCCGCTTCCCTACAACGCCGACTACAACCAAGACATGAAGATGGAGTTCAACGACGAATTCACTGCTTCCTTCGAGCGGGAAATCGGGTGGGACATGGTTTTTGAAACCACCTTCATCTACAGAAGCATCCATATGTCCAACATGGAGGATGTGAACGCAGTCTTCGAAAACGGACAGTTCGTCGATCGTATATTCCCTGATGAAGACACAATCTGGATGCGGACCTGGTATGATAACCCCCGCTGGAAGTTTTTCTACAAGGGATTGATGTTCAACCTGAAGAGAAGCTTCACCGGCAAGTGGGGATTCCTGACCAACTTCTCCTGGATGTGGCGGACACACAGACGCGTGGAATTCGACACCTTAGACCCGAAGCAGTTCGTCTATCCCAGTCCGAGCTCACTGGATATGGAAAACTACGGCCGGCGCTGGTCGTTCCATTTTTCGGCCTTTTACCGGCTCCCCTTTGACATCACGATCGCCACCTACATCAACGGCAACGACGGTATCTTTATCTCTGACGAGACCGGTGATTATGAGTGGGATGATAGCTCAGCGCGGATATATCTTCGCTCCAACAATCGAAGGGTCAATGATATCATCTGGCAAGCATCCAACGAGTA
>Ga0209979_1002508_pt1 | contig 17435 bp, 15 predicted proteins | sample AnhtaG_FD_183114 | JGI IMG/M metagenome (GOLD analysis project Ga0209979, IMG submission 183114) | Deep subsurface microbial communities from Anholt, Denmark to uncover new lineages of life (NeLLi) - Anholt_01485 metaG (SPAdes) (version 2) | ecosystem: Environmental > Aquatic > Marine > Oceanic...
TTTCATCAACTAGATGTTTGTATTGATTATATTTTAGTCCTCTAACTTTCAATCCATAAGCGATATTTTCAAAAACTGAAGCATCTCTAACTAAGGGTTTTTGCCTTACAAATGATAGTTTTCTTCTATATAGTGTTTTTTCTTTTCTCGATAAATTTGTTATATCTTTTCCCAAATATCTTATTTCCCCATGCGTTGGAGATTCAAGTAACGCTAAAATTCTCAATAAAGTGGTCTTCCCACTTCCGTTTGGGCCAATTATGGCAAAAGTTTCTCCCTTGTTAATTGAAAGGTTAATATTTGAAAGTACTGAGATTACATTACCATCTTTTTTATAATAATCTTTTGATAGGTTTTTCACTTCAAGCAGGCTCACTCTATTTATCACCCCCCTGTAATCGCGTTAGACCGTAATTTAATATGAAAGCTAACGATATAAGAATGATACCTAACGCTATAGCCATTCCAAATTCACCCATACGCGTTTGCAATACAATTGAGGTGGTAAAAGTTCTCGTCGCCCAGCGAATGTTTCCACCTACGATCATTACAGCCCCAACTTCAGATATTGCTTGACCAAAAGCTACGAGAAATCCCGCAATAATCGATTTTTTTGAATGTTTGATTAATTCCCACCAAAGTTGCCGTTCATTAGCCCCCAAAGAAAGTACCGTTTCTTTCAAGGCGGGATCTACGCTTTCTATTGCTGCCTTTCCAGTTCCTATTATAATTGGCACCGCTAAAAGAAATTGAGCAATAATCATTGCAGTTGTTGAATATAATAACCCTAACGATCCGAATATTCCTCCAGCAGATAGTAGTAAAAAAACAATTAGCCCCATTACAACAGGTGGAAATCCCATAAAAGTATTTATTAAATTGCTAAGAAATCTTTTTCCACGGAATTCTCTTAAACCAATAAATGAGCCAATTGGTAAAGAAACTAACGCAGCAAGAAATGTAGAGGTCAGCGAGACGCGAAATGAGACTTCAATCACGCCCCAGACTTCTGGATCTAAACTAAATATTAAATAAATCGCTTCTAAAATTCCTTCTATAATTTCATTCGACATTTTTCTTTTAGTATATGTTTAGGTAAATTCTTGTTGGTAAGTTGTCCAAAAAGAAACTTCTTTTCCAGTAGTTGGGCAGTTATGAGTTGTATTACACATTCCAAAGGCAGCGTGGAATAGTTTTTCTCCGTTTTTTGTATAAGAATTAATTAGGTTTTGCCCATAGTCAGAAGTAAGAAATCCTACAAAACGCAATACGTTACTATATTTAACGTGTGAATGTAGGTTTGGATTTACGGGGATTACCCCATAAGGATTAAGTAAATTATCCTCCCCTACAACTGATTCAACTAAAATTTTTAGAGTTGTATAGGTATCGTTAAAAGAGAGCCAAGTACCTCGATCTATTAAAGTATATCCTTGGCTATTTGTATTCTGAAAGGTCATTTCTAAAGTAGTTGACATTCCTTCCCCAGTTTCTGTGTATTTATCATGCAGCCCAAACCAGTACACTTCTGGAATAACGCTGATAAGTGACCATAAAGACAATTCTTTGGAATAAGTACCTGAACCGTCACCCCGAGAATAAAACGTTGAATTACCCGAATCTATACTTTCTTTTAATTTTGTCATAACAATTGTAATGTTGTCGCTTGGTAATAATTCTGCAGGATTGTTTTTGTGACCAACAATAATAAAATCATTGTACATGACACATGCTCTATTTATCCCGTAAGGAGTTTGTCCATCGCTATCGTTTACAAATGTATCTTCTCTAGATCGGGAATGAACGAGTATTACATCTACATCGCCACGCTCTCCATATTCTAGTGCTTGTCCCGTTCCAACTGATAGAACTAAAACTTCGATACCTGTTTTTTGAGTAAATTTCGGCAACAAATGATCTAATAATCCAGAATCATATGTAGAAGTTGTAGTGGCAAGAGTAATTCGAGTTGGGTCTCGAGCAGATATTAATTCGATTATAAAGAAAGTTCCGAAAGAACCTCCGATTATGAGGATAAAAATAACTAAAACTACCGTTTTATGCTCGCTAATTATAGTTTTTAATGTTCTCCTCTTACTCAATTTTTTATCCCAGATTTTATGTTTTTTAACATAGTTTTTAATTTTTCCAATTTCCACATCTCTCAAGTGGAAACTCTAGCAATATGTTGAAAAAAAAATTCATAAGTTAAAAAATTATGCGTTTGGTTTGATCGGTAATAACGATAAAAACCTGTAAGAGTATAAAAAATGGTGATTTAATTTAGATTACAACTACAAGATCTTCTTCTTTTTTCTCACTTATTCTCTTCTTAAATTTCCGCAATAACCTTGAAAATTTCATTGGTTTTTCTTTATAATCAAGGTCATCTAAAGCTTGTTCTTGATATACTCTAACAATCTCGTTAGAAAGTTCTTGCCAATCCCTGCAGATATTTAATGTTATTTCATCACTCCTTAAAAGAGTTTCATGAGAAATAATCTTTGCAAACTCTTTTGCTAAGGGTTCTACGATACTCTGATCAGCCCCTTCAAGTACATCTCTGATAAAATCTTCCGCAGAATACCATTCGGCGACTCTTTGAAGATCACGATGAATTTGAGTGAGTAGAACATTTCTGGGCCCTTCCCAAAGTTCCATTATCATAGAATCTCTGTGGAGTCGTGGTAATGCTATGAAATCCTCCATTATTCCATGGCCACCAAAGAAAGAAATAGCCATACGTATCAGAGCAGGAGCCTCATCAGCAACAACAATCTTGCATAGCATTATAAGCTCACGTAATCTGAATCGTCGTTTGCGTTCATCGACATTATCTATTTGCTGTAACTCTCTTATCCCACTAATTAATTCCTCGCCAAAATGAATAAACTCTGAATATAGCTTAAATGCACCTGCAGTTGATCTCATGACAGCATGTTTTAAATCATTAATCTGATTCATCATTAGCGGAAAAGATGCAATAGGAACTCCAAAGGCAGTTCTAAATTGAGCATATAAGATAGCTTCCCTTGCAACACGAAGACCCCCTGCTGCCATACCAAAAGCAATATGAAGTCTCGATAGAGAAAGAACAATTCCAACGACATCTGCTAATCCTTTCTCATGAGGTCCTACAGGATATGCAACGGCACCATTATATGTAATCTCCGCTGTGGGGAGTTCAGCAGTACCTAGTTTCTGTTTGAGTCGATCAATAGTATATGAATTTCTAACCCCCTTTTCCTTATTTCCAGGAAGCCAAGCTGGAACAGCAAATGCAGCGACTCTTGTCGATGATGGAACACCCTTAGGTTTTGCTGTGACGATCGCATAATCTGCTTGCATTGCAGAACAGAAAAATTTTTGACCGTATATACGCCAGCAATTTGAAATTCCATCGGGACCCTCCGCCTCCTCATAAACAGCTTCTACCAAATTAACTGGAACATCACTTCCTCCTTGAATTTCACTAATAAATTGCGAGCCTAAACTATATTCTCCATTTATACCATCTCGAACGGCTGTGAGACATGCTTTTGCTTCTGAACTTAAATCATTTTCATATTTTTGCATTAACCAGACCATTCCATGAGTACAAGCAACAGGACACATAACACCCACCTCTCCCAACTGATATAGGAGAGACATTTTAGCAAATCTACTCCAAGCGGTATTTCTTTTAGGGTCGAATAAACCTAAACTAAATACTCCCTTTTCAAGCTGCTCGGTCTCAGCAGCCCTTTTAATCCTATCTATTCGATGATTATGTCCATCATAATGTTGTATGACTGTGCATTTCGCCCGATTCTCAAGTCGAGTTGCCTCATCTGCTAAATCCCTCCAAAGGTAGGAAGCTTTATCCGACAACTCTTTAAGTTCAGCATCTATTCTCTCGAATTCAGAACCCGTATATTTTTTAATTAATGCTTGAAAAAATTCATCATCTCTATAGAAATTAAATTGATTTTTAACGAATAAATAATCATCAAATGAATATGGGTTGTTTCTATCACCCTCAGTACTTTCTTGTGCACACATATTTATTTCACTACTCTTCTTTCTTTATTAAAAATTTTTAAAAAGTCTTGTTATTTAAATCTAAGCGGACTAGTTTAAATTTTTATGTGAAAATTTACAAATATATCAAGGTCAATTTTGCATAAAGTTGATTGGAGGTAAGAATTTTATAAAATGATTTAACAAAATAACAAAAATTAGGTGAAATTAAACAATTTTCTCGCTTTATCAACTGTACCTGAATCAAATTTTCTAAATAAGGCATAAGCAGTAATTGGTACGACACATCCACAATTTTCACATAAAAGTGAATTTCCCATGACACAAAACTTTTGTTTTCCATCAGGATAGTAACTTTTTATATAACCAGTTTTAAATATGCAATGTGGCACAAATTCTTTTGACAGGTATATTTCTAGCATTTTTTTGGAATAAAAAATAAAATCTCCATATTCACGCATTACTTTTAAAATATCTTGTATAGTCTTTTTTAATATACTACCATTTAATAAAAGTGAGCTGTCAGGATAGTCGGTATAAAATTGAAGGATTAATCCAGAAGCACCATTATCGTGAGCAATCTTAACAATATCTTCAATTTCCTTATAATTTAATGTCATGATGGTTGTTGTAACGACCGGATTGTTCTCCCGAATATTTTCTATAACTTTATCAAAGACCTTTGCACCTCTTATCTTATCATGAGTTTCCTTGGTACCATCTATACTTACCCAGTATTTCGGTTGCTTATATCCATTAAATCGAGGTAATTTTATAATTCCATTTGATACAACCTGAACTGAGGGAAAAATTTTAATCGCTTCTTTTATAACATCCATTCTTAAAGTAGGTTCTCCACCGGTTAAAACAGCTATTTTTGTTCCTAATTTTCTATGGTATTTAAAAACCTTAATCCATTCTTCGTCCGATAATTCTGTTCTTCTATTTTTTAATTCCTTTGTTGATGAGAAGAAATAACAATGCTTACATTTTAAGTTACATTGCCAAGTTAAATCATAATTCACATATAACGGAACTTTTCTTACAATTGCCTGTAAAAATGATGGACCCATGGAAGCAAAACTTATTATATTTTTCACAGTAAAAAGTCCCATAATCAATATAAGATTCGATGTTTTAAATATAAGCACTTCAAAACAAATAGAACTGGGATTGTAATTATTTTTAAAGAAATAAAATATTAATAATAAAATAAAAATAAGTTAAGGCATAGTTATAATATTGGAATCTTCATCGAGATTGATTATTCCTTTAACAGCTAGCTGCTTAATTGTCCGCACTGCCATAATAGGCGGAATAGAAAGAAGTTTCTTTAATTCATCAAGGTTACAGCTTCCTTGAGCCATAATCGTTGCTAATATATCAACTTCTGATATTTCTTCTTCAGAGTTCTCTATTAAAAACGATGTAAAGTAATTATTCCTCTTCAAATGATTTAGTTTTAAGTCTAAATCCTTCATCTTTTCTTCGGAATATTCTGTTCTTAGATGTTTTTCACGGTTTTCGTTGTCTATCTTTTTTTGATCTAATAGATTGTTATCCTCTTCCTTCGAAACAATTTTGTCGTTAATAAATTTTAGTTTCGACTGAAGATCTTCAAGTTCTAACTTCGGTCCTTTTAGATCGTCGCTGATTTGTTCAATAGATTTTTGTAGTTCTGAAGTCTTTGCTTGTAAGCCATTTTTAGACGACTTTAAGACTTCTATTTGTTTTGCTAGGTCTTCCGATTTTGTGTTGAGTTCTGTTAGTTCATTATTTTGGATTTCCATCTTCTCTTCAAGCTTTTTAACATCTTCTTGTTCAAGTTGCATCTTTTTCCAAGTTAAGCTCAAATTCTGAATAATATTGTCACTGTTTTTTTTAATTGCTTGTAGGTATTCGTCGAAGTACTTCTCGAGCTGTTCTATTGTTCCTAAAATGTCATTTAAGTTCGAACTCATCTAAAATCGACCTCCTCTTTTAAGGTGATGGTACCAGAAGATTGGTCGTATTCAATAGGAGCATTTTCCTCAAGCATTTTAGTTATAATCTTGCGTGCGTGCTCTTCTTTCATATCAATGGCGACTAGGATATTTTTAAGGTCTAACGAACTTCCCACTTGTAAAGCTTTAATAAACTGATAAAGAAGGGAATTAATATATTTCCTTTTTATCAAAGCCTTCATAGCAGCTACTCTAAGTTCATAGGATTCAACGAATTTTTCTTTTTTAATGAAAGTTTCGTTAAGTTCTGCTTCAAGATTTTTCAATGTTCCCTCAAATTTTTCAACTTCTTTATTTAATGTAAATAAGCGATCTTCGAGTTCTTTTAATCGTAGTTCTCGATTCTTAAATTCTTCTCTTTTAGCGCTGATTGTTTCGCTAACATTCTTGATTTCGTTTCGACTTTCTTGAATTTTGGTTTCCAATTCTTGCCGATTTCGCACTAGTTCGGCATTATCTTCCTCGAACTTTCCGATGTCTCGTTGACTCTGGGACATTTTGTTTTTGAAGGTGTTTATTTCTTCATAATTGGATTTTAATGTATTGATCAAGACATTTTTTCCATCTCCATATTTTTCTAGCTCTTCGAGTATCTTTTCAGGTTGTATTCGAAGTTTTGGGATGTAGTCGCTATTCAAACCACTTAAATTTACAATTATCGAAGCTATTTTCTTTAACGATGTTTTAGCATCTATTAAGGATTCACTCAAGTTAAATTCACTTTATTATCTCAAATATAAATATAAAATATGTATAGAGTACGCATTATTAAATGTGTATTTTTCAAAACCACGATAGGTTTGTGATTATATTAACTAAAATACAATAAGATAAATTACATATCTCTCGATATTTCTTTAATGAAGGATTGTTTATCGAGAATCATATCTAAGCCTCTTCTATACATAACCGTGTTTAGATTCTCTATTAACTTTTCGGTAAAATACTTAAAATCAAAATGAGTAGCAGGATTAATACGATAATAACTCTTCAAAAAGTAGTTAATTAATTCAATTTTAGCTATAGGAACGGTTTGTTCGAAAATTCCAGGGTTAGTATCAAGTAAAGAACAGCATATCCAGGCTATATCATCGATGTGATTTCCCTTATAAGAATCTTCAAAATCTAATCCAATCATTTCGTTATCTGAGGGATTATATATAAAGTCCCTTAACCGGGTATCGCCTTTATTTAACACTTTCACCTGCGAATGCTCTTTATCCTCTATTATATTATTTGTATGGAGTTTACTTAGCCAATTAGCTAATTTCTCTATACACCTCAAAAGTTCTTCCTTAGTGATAGTATCCAAACTGTCCAAATCAGCAACTTTCAATAATCTGTCGTTGATGAAGTCGCATAAATTAATTCCTTCTATCTTTTCAAGTATCAGAAATGGTTTTTTATAAAATATAATTTTAGGAACTAGAATTTTTTGCTCGTAAAGGTGCTTTAGTGTATCATAATCAGTATCAGCACTCTCATTGGTGAAGATTTTAATTACTACTTCTTTTGGTAATGACTCTGTTTTCCTATTGAAAGTCAAATGTACAACTGTATTCTTTTTACTCTGGAATTGAAATAAAATGAAATGGTTAAATTTATCAACTAACTCTGGAAAGTCTTCTCTGAGATGAATTACTAAATCTTGCCGTATTTTTAAAAGCTCCATCTTTAACTGTTAGGATATGCGGTGAGTATACAATATTGGTTTATGGAAATCTGTAAACTAAGTTATAAATATAAAATATAAAAGATAAATTTCTCTATTTCCATACTCAAAAATCTAAATTTTAGGTATTAAATTTGGAGATGTTCGTGTCAAGAATTAAATGGTTTTTATAAATTATCAGAGTAACAAATAAAAAAAATACATTTTATAGATATTATGATGAGTTCTCAACAGAAGCAATACAAACTTGGAATATTTTACGGTCCAGATCCCGATACAGTTATGTTAGCTCAAAAATTCGTTGGAAATCTAATAAATGACGATGATTTTTGTAAAGCGTGTGAATTACTCGAAAAAGATGTCAAATGCGATAAGTGTAGAGAGCATTTGGGTAATTTTTCTAGTTCAATTTACTTTTACGACCTCATAGGAGAAAATGTACCTGATTTTATTGAAGATCCTGAAGAATATTTACCGAAAACCTTACCTCAAGTAGATTTCATACTGGTTGTTGGAATTCATCAAGATTTGCTCTCCGGATTACCAGAATACTTAAAGGATAAGAATATTAAAGCGATAATTATTCCGATTGAAAATCCAAAGTGGGTCCAACCTGGTTTACAGGTGCAGGTGTTAGAAGAATTTGAAAAATTTGGAATACAAGCCGCGTTTCCAAAACCTTTTTGCGCATTAAGCACCGAATTAAACGAGTACAATAAAGTAGGATTTAATATTACAGAAGAAAGAGACAATATCATAGAATTTATTGAACACTATAAAATAGGAGAACCAATTGTATCGTTCTTGCTATCCGATGACGGTAAATCAATACAAGATACATGCGTTCTTCAATGTGCGCCGTGTGGATCGTCCTATTACATACTACAGCAACTTCAAGCTAAATATATTGAAAATGGAAAGCTAAGTTTAAACGAAAGAATTAGTAAAGCTCATCATGCTTATCCTTGCAATGCTTCAATGGATCAAGATACAATACTGAAAGACTCTTGTCTCCATGTCGGAGGTTACTTAATAAGAAATGCGGTTAGGAGAGAATTAGGCCTTGAAGAACAAGAAGGTCAAAAATTAGTCTATATTATGAAATAATCTCTTTATTTTAAAGAATAAATATAAGATTGAAATTTATAAAAAATAATAGGAATGGGAGCTTGTCTTTAAACTCCAATTATTTCAAGATAAATAAAACTCTTCCTTTCGCATTTTTCTACTAGCTAAACAACTTAATTTATCAGTTTTGACTGACTTTATCCTCTCTTTATTATATAATATAAAGCTTTTTAGATATATCGAATTTACATTACTTGGTGATTGATATCGTTACTCAGTGTACAAATACTCTTTGTTTAGATGAAGAAATGGAGGAAGAAGAAGAATCGTTTTTTGAGGAACACTTTTGGTTTTTTATAATACCATCTGGGTTTTTACTAGGAATCTCAATTACTTTGGAATTTTTAACCGAAGCAGTTTTGTTAAGCCAAGTCCTAGCAATAATATCAATCTTGCTTTCGTGTTATGGTGTCTTAAAAGATGCCTTAGAAGACATTTTTGCTAAAAGGATCACTGCAAACATTTTGATGCTAGTAGCTGCAATTGCCTCCTTCTTTATTCTACACGGAAATGAAGGCGCCACAGCCGTTCTACTCTTTGCTTTAGCAGAATATTTAGAAGAAGTAACTACAGATAAATCAAAAAATGCTATTAAGGAACTACTTGAGTTAGCTCCTGACGAAGCTTTACTAAAATCTGACGGAGAGTATCGGTTGGTTCCAACCAAAGAAATTAAGGTTGGTGACATCGTTGGAATTAAGCCTGCGATGAAAGCCCCTATCGACGGGAAAATAATAAAAGGCGAATCATACTTCAATGAGAGCGCTATAACTGGGGAATCTCTCCCTGTTTTTAAGAGTATTAACGATGGAATATACGCAGCAAGTATTAATAGCGATAGTTTCGTTGATATAGAGGTTACTAGAGAAAGCTCAAACACTGTAGTTGCAAAAATTGCTGAAAGTATCAAACTTGCTCAACAAAATAAAAGTGAAAGCGAAAGATTTATAGAAAAGTTTGCGAGGTATTATACCCCAATTATATTAATTAGCTCACTTCTCGTTATGATAATACCAACTTTGTTGTTTGGTTTAGATTTTAATCAATGGTTCTATCGTGGATTAATTCTGTTAGTCGTATCTTGTCCTTGTGCTCTCACATTATCAACGCCTCTAGCAAATATAGCCGCTCTTACAAAGTTAGCAAAAGAAGGTATTCTTGTAAAAGGTAATAAGTTTATAGAAATAGCGAAAGGTATCGAAATAATCGCTTTTGATAAGACTGGAACCCTCACTGAAGGCAATTTAAAAGTATTTGAAATTTTCGAGTATACTTCAAATAAAGATGAGATTATCAAAATTGCCGCCAGTTTAGAAACACTCTCAGAGCATCCTATAGGAAAGGCTATTGTATCGCAAGCAGAACAAATGAATTTATCTTTATATCCGGTGGAATCATTTAAAATTATAAAAGGAAAAGGTATCAAGGGAGAAATTCAAGGAGAATTGTATTATGTAGGGAGTAAGAGATTTTTTGAAGACTTAAAATTCAACTTCCCTGAAGAAACATTAAATGAAATTGAATTATCTGGAACAATTCCGATACTCCTCGGTCAAAATTCAACCATATTAGGGACTATCACCATTAGAGATGTCCTAAGAGTATCTGCCCCACTTTTAGTAGACGGATTAAAGAAAAGGGGCTATAAATCAGCGATGATTTCTGGGGATAATCAGCAAGTATGCAATACAATCGGGGCGTGCTTAGATATAGATTCTTCTTATGGTGAACTGCTACCTGATCAAAAATTAGAAGAAATAAAAGATTTAAAGAAAAAGTATAAAGGAGTTGCCATGGTAGGAGATGGAATAAATGACGCTCCTGCTCTTGCCTTATCGGATCTTGGAATTGCAATAGGTGCTTCAGCAACAGATTTAACTCTAGAAACTGCAGATATAATCATTATGAGCGATGATTTGAAGAAAATACTGACTTTTTTTGATATTGCAAAGAAGACCAATAGAATCATAAGGCAAAACATTTGGACCTCAATTATTGTCAAAGTAACTTTTGCGATTTTAACTGTTGTTGGCTTAATGACTCTGTGGCTTGCTGTTGGAATAGGTGATATGGGTGTTTCTCTATTAGTCTTGATAAATGGAATGACAATATTTAGATACAGAACGAAATTTAAAGATACATCCTTAGAAAATTTAGAAAGTGATGCAAAAATAATGATATGCCAATCGTGCGAAACTAAAAATATAATTCCCCAGCATCACGGTCGAGACATGTTAGAAAAAGACGGAAAGCTAATATGCTGGAGAAATTTACTCGGTAGCGACGAGTTGGAACCATGTGAAGAAGAATTACCTTTATTCTGTCCAAAATGTAAAAATGAACTAGAAGTCTTATAATAATCTGATTTTATATCGTTATTTTTAACTCATTTTATTAAAGGTTTAAATGCGGAAAGGGGGATTCGAACCCCCGAACTCCTACGAGACTGGATTCTGAGTCCAGCACCTTTGACCAGACTTGGCGATTCCCGCGTTCAAACAATACACTTAAAATTAAAGATTAAAAAATATAATTGTATGAAATTTTTATACCTTGGGAACTTTTTACCCTCCCTTAACCTTTTATAGCTATTTAAAATTGCGAAAAATCCTAAGGTTCATATATATTGGAATTTTTTACTTCGGTAGTTGATTGAAGGTTTTTTGATTATGCCGAAAGTTAAAGTAAATTCCATGAATATTAATTATGAGATGTATGGTACAGGGCCTCCCTTATTGATGATCCTTGGTTTAGGAGCTAATATTACTTGGTGGGGAAATTATTTCATAAAAGGATTAGCAGATTATTTCAAAGTGATTGTCTTTGATAATAGGGGAACGGGGCAATCTAGCAATCCAAAATCGCAATATACCGTCAAGACATTAGCAGATGATGCATACGGTTTATTGAAAGCTTTGAATATTGAAAATACTTTTGTATTCGGGCATTCAATGGGAGGAGGTATTGCTCAAGAATTAATAATTAAATATAGCGGAATATCTAAACTAATTTTATGTGATTCTACTTGCGGGGGATCCAAATCTATTTTAGCATCTCCGGAAATTTTACAAATAGTTGACAAAACGAGATCGGGGAGAACTCCAACTGAAATTGCCATGGAAAGCTTAAAAATATTTTACTCGCCCGAATTTATAAGGAATCACCCTAAACTTATTGATTACGCCGTTCAGAACATGGCTAAAAGTCAAATGCCTCCAAGAAATTATGAATGGCAAAGGACCGCGATTAAATCGTTTACAACCTGCGACAGATTAAAAAATATAAAAATTCCAACTTTAATTATGCATGGCGCTAAAGATGCATTAGTACCACTGCAAAACGCCAAAATTCTCGCTGAATTAATCCCTAACGCCCATATAAAGATGTTTACTGAAAGCGCCCATGCTCCTTATGTGGAAGAACCAGATGCTGTTATAGATGCGATTGTTGAATTCCTACTATAATTTCTCCGTTAATTAGTATACTCCACATTAATTTTTATATCAAAAATTATAATATTATATTAATCCTAATTTAATGTATAGTAAAAAAGCGTTTTCAAGTTAGAAAAATGTCAAATGACAAAGACAGTGAAGATATTCCTCGAAGAAAGGTTCAAACTATTACAGTTTATCAATTTAACGATGAAATAGGAGATTTTGAAGAACTTATTATAGATCCTGATTTAAAATTAGAGGATTTATTGGACGATGATTTTATACTTTTGTTTGTTGATCCCCAGCATTTTAGAGTCTGGTTGTGGCATGGATTTAACACTACTACTCGAATGAAATTTATAGCAGCAAAGATGGCTCCATCCATAAGAGATAAACATGGAATTGCTTTTAAAATTACCGCTGTTGACCAAGATAACGAAACACAAGGCTTTTTAATTATGATAGGGTTAGCAGAAGAAATAGATTACGATCAAGTTCAAACTGGACCCGAATATGAAGGTACAGAAGAAGATCTTGAATTTCTGAAAACCATGTCTAGAGAAAAAATACTTCTACGCCTCGAAAAAGCCGGAATTCCGGAAGGATTCGAACGAAAAATTGTTATCGTGAAAAATCAAATCTATGGATATCGAGAATACGATAGAAATTACTTAGGTTCAGTAATTAAGGAAAGGCAACTCTTCCCTTTAAAAGAAGAGATTGAGGATGGAACTTATTTGGCTGATAATTATATTCCTAGGATGCATTTTTCATACAACAATGTAGTTCTAACAGAGTTATTAGAACCAGTTGAAATAGATGATAGTATACAAAAGAAATCATTGAAAGATTTAGAAGCTTGAAAATGGGTGTAAATATGTCAACTCCAAATATTAGACGCAGAACCTACGTAAAAAAAAGGCGAAAAAAACTTACGAGGAATTCATTAATATTAATATCTATATTATTTTTTAGCGTTATTATAAGTATTGTCGTAACACTTATCGCATTACCTTAATTTTTGTTAGGAATTGAAAAATGAAATTAAAACGAATGGATTTTATATTCCTTATTATTTTAGCGATAATTACACTAATCTCCGTAGATTTTATTCTAAATGAATCTCATCGCGTTTTTATTGAAAACATAGCAAAAATACCCCCATTTCAAGACCTCGGTTCAGGGTTATTAATAACTTTTATAGTGTGTTTAATTGGGAACCTATTGCCTCTGCCTTTACCTTATATTTTTGTGGTATGTTTTAGTTCGTCACCATTTCTCCAATTAAATCTTTTAATTCCTTTATTTGTGGCATTTATAGCTAGTCTAGGCTGTTTAATTGGAGAACTAGCAGGATATTTTGTCGGAAGAGGCGCTTCTACATTTATCTCTGAGGAACGGAGTCAGAATTTGAAGAAATATCAAAAATTCTTATCTGAACATCCAAAAACTGCTCCTTTTATGATTTTTATATTTGGTTTTACTCCCCTAAATGACGATTTAATAACAATACCTCTAGGAATTATTAAATATAGCTTAGTAAAGACAATTTTTTGGTGTTGGCTTGGCAAGTTGGGTTTGATATTAGTGTTTTCTTATAATATTATAAACATTTGCAGTCTTCTAGGGGGGGAAAATTGGATTTTAAGTATTGTTTCAATGTATTTGATTACGATTCTATTATATATAATGATAAAAATAGACTTGTTAGAATCTTATAACATAGCCTTAGAAAAAATTCGTAAAATAAGGGAAAAAAGCTAATTTAAACACCATCAGACAATGTAAGGCTACTAATCATTAATCCTTCGGCTTTTCTGTAATCGTCAAAAGACTTGGCTTCAACTTTTTTCAATTGTAATCTCAGTACCAGTAATATTCACAGAGCCACCACTAATGCCCTCAGCATTCATATATAGTTCTATGGGGCGTGCTTCAATTTCTTTAATAAGGGCCAATAATTGAGTATCTACATCTTTAGTAAGTTCATAGGGTTGATAATCGGCTAACACTTGATCAACTTTCGCCCTAGCTCGCTCAATAATATCTTTCGAACCTTTTTTTTTCCAAGTAGATCGTCTGCCTCGGTCAATTAATTTAGGGATATAAAGTTCTTTATGCATATATTTTCTGGTATGAGATTCTGCGAGAAAATTCGTCCCTTTTTGTTCGCTAGTTGCCACCTTTTTGATTAACTCAATCGCAATTGTATCTTCATTAACATTAATACCTTCCATTGCTCGTTTTACTAAACCAGCAAGTTCATCATCAATTACTAATAATTCTAATGCTTCTGCTAAAGATGATTCATAAGTACCCGCACAGGTTATATAATTAATTCCAGCTTGTGCTGCTAGTGACATAGTGGAAAAACGTTCAAAACCATTTTGTACATCAAAAATTTTAGATTCAGTAACTCCTCCTGGACCACGTGAAGGGATGTTATAATAACGTGCAATTTGAGCTATGGCAATCGTGATTAAACTTGATTCTATAGCCCCTAAGGCAGAATTTCCAGAGCGCATATCAGTGGCACATGAAACCGTTCCAAAGAATACTGGACTTATTGGGCTGTACACTTGAGCTAGAATTATACCACCAATTATCTCGGCACATGTTTGAGCCAATAAACCGGCTAATGTAACCGGGGCAGTTGTTCCTGCAAGAGCTTCTGGAGCCACTATTGTAGGTTGTTTATATTTTGCAAAGACTTCTAATCCATTTGTCATAAGTTTAGGTAATTGTAAAGGACTGGTAGGATTCATAAAACCAACTAATCTAGGTCGTTTAATTAAATCTTCTTCACTCCCAACTATAAGTGATGTAATATTCATCATGTCTTGGCTTGCCAATCTCCCTAGGCATCCCAATCCATAAGGTTTCTTAGTATTCTTAGCCCATTGATACAAACAATGTGCGTGAACCGCTGTGAACTTAACATCACTTGGCCACACATCAATATGGGAGCAATTAACATTCTCAAGACTATCTACTACACGTATCTGCTGTATTGTATCAGCCAAAACTGACTTCTTTAATTTATTTTTTTCTAATTTTGGATCATAAATTCTAACTGGAGTCCCAATCGTGGCAAATTGAGTCGTTTTAGTATTGACTTCAAAATTAAATGATCCATCGGGACCATGTAATTTAAATGATTCTGGTACTAATTTTAGCAAGTCTTTGATAATATTCTCGGGAAACTTTACAAAAGATGATTTCCCATCAAGATTGGCTCCTTTTTCTTCACATATCTTACGAGTTTTTTCATCATCTATTTTAATACCGATTTTTTCGAGGATTCCTAGAGCTGAGCTAGTTATTGACTCAATTTCTTCTTTAGAAAGAACTTCCAACTTTTTTAACTTCATATTATTCTCTTCTCTTAGATTATTCTGAAATATCTAATAATTTCTTTACTAAAGTAATCGTTTCAATCGCATCATCAGCCCATCCATCAGCGCCAATTTGAGCAGCCCAATCTTCTGATGTAGGAGAACCTCCAACGATCACTTTATATTTATCTCTTAACCCTCTCTTCTTAAGTTCATCGACAACCTGCTTCTGAAAGTCCATAGACATTGTTAAAAGAGAGGATAGTCCGATAATATCCGCACCTATTTCTTCTGCTTTTGATATAAATTGATTAGCTGTTACCTCGACTCCTAAGTTATATACTTCAAATCCATTCGAAAATAGAAATGAACCGACCAAATCCTTTCCAATACTATGCACATCGCTTTCTACGGTACCTAAAACAACTTTTCCCATCGTTTCCCTTTCCTCTCCAGCAGCTCTAATTGCAGGATCTAAAACGTCATCTATTACTACTTTTACAGTTTCAGCAGAGCCTATGAGTTCTGGAAGAAATATTTCTTCCTCTTCGAATTGATTTCCTACAAATTTCATGATGTCTCCTATGATTTTCAACAAATTTGAAGCCGTTGCTTCATTATTCTTTAGGATTGATCGACAATATTCTTTTAATCTCTCAGTCTCCCATTCAACAATTAGTTCTTTTATTTTATCCTTAATAGACACTTTCTTTGCAACTTGTAAAATATAATTTTTTGTATTATGATATAATCATTTGGAAAAAAAGTTTTTCATAAATCATTGGTTTTATCAATAATGTCAGACGAAAACAAACAGAAAACAATGGATGAAAAAAATAAAGAACTCCGAGAAAAATGGGATAAATTACATTTTGATTCGCAACAAGGAAGAGCTGGTGAAGACCCATACCCCACTGCGTCTGGAAGTTTGAGAATCCCCATTTACGCTACGAAATCGTTCGCTTATTCTTCATTAACAGAATTATTAAAAAGCCATTATTTTTACTCGAGAACAGAAAATCCAACATTATATGCTTTAGATCAGAAGCTTGCCACTCTTCACGGTGGTGAATCGGCTGTCGCTGTAGCGTCTGGAATGGCTGCAGTACATTTAGCGTGCTCAAGCGTATTACAGCAACGCGTAGATAGAGCAAGACCAAAAAAATTAAAAGCATTACTTCCTCAAACCAATCCCGATTATATTCCAAATGTCATTATCCACAATAATCAATACACAGGGGTGTATAGATTGTTGACAAAAATCTATTCTCAAATCGGAGTAATGACTAAAATCGTTGATCTAAGAAATCTGTCAGAATTAAAAAACGCTATTGATGAAAACACAAAATTGGTTTTTGTAGAAACACCCTCTAATCCAAATTTAGATGTATTAGACATTCAAGGATGCGCTGATCTAATTCACGAAGTAAATGGAAAATGTATCGTTGATAATACATTTGCTTCTCCAGCGCTACAAAAGCCACTGAATTTAGGAGCTGATTTAGTAGTAGAAAGTTTAACGAAATATATCAATGGACATGGCGATACTTTAGGTGGTGTGATAATTGGTCCAAAAATAGAATTGCAAAACATTAGATATTTTTGGTTAGAAACGCAAGGAGCCGTGATGAATCCTTTTAGTGCCTGGCTTATATTGAGGGGTTGTAGAACGCTTAGTTTAAGGATGGAGCGACATTGTTCAAACGCATTGAAAATAGCCAATTATTTAGAATCGCATCCAAAAGTAGCTAAAGTGATATATCCAGGTCTAAAATCTCACCCGAACCATGAATTAGCTAAAAAGCAGATGAAATCATTTGGAGGCATGATTGGATTCGAA
>Ga0209979_1002509_pt1 | contig 17433 bp, 16 predicted proteins | sample AnhtaG_FD_183114 | JGI IMG/M metagenome (GOLD analysis project Ga0209979, IMG submission 183114) | Deep subsurface microbial communities from Anholt, Denmark to uncover new lineages of life (NeLLi) - Anholt_01485 metaG (SPAdes) (version 2) | ecosystem: Environmental > Aquatic > Marine > Oceanic...
CAACCAAAGACCCAAATCCGAATTGACTACGGAAGCTGGCTTCGTCTTTGAAGCACACTCCTGGACTCCAGAACAAGACGCAAAATTAGCCAAAATAAGAGATTCTGATCTTCTCAACGAAGGGCAACACCAGGCAGTGACGACATTTACTCTTCTAGTCGGTACCTCTTTGCTCTTAATGGTGCTAATTTAGGATGAAGCTAAGGGAGAGGGGAGCATGCCCCAAGGGGCAGCAAGACAAACAAGTAAACCTCACGCGCAGGATACAGCACATTTTGGAACTCCCGGATAGAAGTAAGGAGACTATTTGTATTCTCTACTCTTAAACGAAACAACCAAAGTCAAGGGGGATAAAATAACAGAGATTAATTGCTATAACTCAATAAAAAGATGTGTGCGTTTTGAGAGATGCAACGCTCCTCTTTGTCCTCTCGATCCTGATGTAGAAAAGAGGACGTATATTAAAGGTGAAGCAGTCTGTAGATTGGATCCTAGAGAACTGATGATGATGCTCAATAGAAGATTTGAAAAGCAGTACAGGGACTTTAGGAAAATTTGTCAGCGAAAAGGGGCAAGATTTGAATCTTTGAAGCTAACCCGAGATGGGACCAAAAGATACCCGGAGTCAGAACAGTTAGAAATAGAGTCCTTTCTTGAAGAGGACTAGAGAAGCCGACTTTTGCTTGGAAAATTGTCTGAGCAATGTTTAATAATGATAGAAACTACACACAGAGAAGACACATTGAACACGGAGTTACGGCCAATAAATAAGGATTAACGAGAATTGATAGAACTCTTAGAGTGAGATATTAGGTTAGCAAAAAGACTTATACATCACCCAGATCTCCTGTATGATGGCAACTCGGAGGACCTTGGCGGAGTGGCGGAATAGGTAGACGCGGGGGACTTAAAATCCAAAAACGGCAAATCCCGAAATAGGCCTGGGCAGAGGAAAACGGAATCCCAGATAGCTTTTCCATCGATCTTTATCCCCACCAATTTATACCATTTTGTATCTCACATGGACACCATTTGGACACCAAAATTTGGCTCCACATTCAAAATTAGTTCAAATTATGTTCCTATAATTTTACCAAACACTATTCACGGTTGCAGGAAGAAAAACCTTTGATTCGGCAGGCGTGGGTGAGGTTAGATCATTCCAATGTTGATAATAAGGATTTGAAAGTTTGTAAGGAAAAATTTGGCTCCCCGGGCAGGACTCGAACTGCGATTTCAAATTGAACGCACTCAACATGAATTTGGGGTATCACTCAACAGGTTAGGCAAAAGCTGTATACCCAACTTATCACTTCGGGAGGTGAAAATTGGTCTGAACTCAAGAAAGATTGGTGAGAGGAAAAGGAATGCCAAAGGCCACTGGTGGATACACCTTGCCAGTGAGAGCTGCGCTTCTTGAAAATTTCGCCAACTGTAGTACGGGCTCTTCTGAAGAGATTAGCTAGAGTCCTCAGGTCTTTTTGTCTTACTTACCAATGCAGAAATTAGAGAAGATGCGATCCAGAATATCCTCTCCTGTTGTCTCCCCCGTAATTTCTCCTAGACTGCTCAGTCCTTCTTTGAGGTCAAGGACAAGCATCTCTTCCGGTATTCCTTCCCGGCTAGCCTCAAGAGCTCTGAGGAGACTCTTTTTTGCCTGCTCCAGAACATTTTTTTGCCTCACATTGATGAGAAGAGGAGAGGAAGGGGAGAGGACGATTTCTTTCAAGATAAGTTCTGATGTAACTTCTTTAAGTTTTTCCAGATTTGTCCCCCTGGTAGCGGAAATTTCTATGATCACATCTTGGGGCACAAGCGTCTTCATCTTTTGCCTGTCAATCCTCTGAGAAAGATCAATTTTGTTAACCAGAATCAGTCTGTTTTTTCCCCTGGTTTTCTGAAAGATAAGCTCATCTTCCTCAGTTAAGGGAAGGGAGCCGTCCACCATTAGAAAAATGATATCCGCCTGATCCATGCTAGAATGCGCTCGCTTGATTCCCTCTTGATCCACCACATTCTTTGCCTTCCCCAGGCCAGCCGTGTCAATAATACACAGAGGAAAGCCCTTCATATTTATACTCTCTTCTATAGTATCCCGGGTAGTTCCCGGAATGCAGCTCACAATGGCTCTTTCTCTATCAAGTAGTGCATTTAAAAGACTGGATTTACCCACATTGGGTCTGCCAATGATAACCGCCTTGAGTCCCTCTCGATAAATCCTGGCCGTCTCCCCCATTTCAATGAGAGAATCCAGCTTGGTTAAAATTCGCTTCAATTGCTTCTTCTTAGCGGTTCTTGATGGAGAATCTATCTCCTCATCAGGAAATTCAATCTCTGCCTCCAGACAGGACACAAGATCAACCATTTCTTCCTTCAGGGAATAGATTTTTTGGGAAAATTTTCCCTTTAATCCATTCACAGCTATCATCAAACCTTTATCTGTTTTCGCCTGAACTACATCCAGGACGCTCTCGGCCTGAGCAAGGTCTATTCTTCCGTTCAGAAAGGCTCGCCTGGTGAACTCACCGGGTTTGGCCAATCTTGCCCCTAGCTTTAATCCGAGCTCCAGGGTTTTTCGCAAAGGGGTGGATCCACCGTGACAGTTTATCTCCACAATATCCTCACGAGTGTAGGTCTTTGGTGAGTGCATAATGGTAAGAAGAACCTCATCTACTGTCTCTTTGTTCTCTGGATCCACTATCCACCCATGGTGAGTTCTAAAAGTGGAGGACCAGTTAACTCTGGATCCGTTGGAGCAGCGAAAAATCTTCTTGGCAATAGAGAAGGACCTTCTTCCACTTATTCTCACAATGCCAATGCCAGACTGGCCAATAGGGGTGGCTGGAGCGATAATGGTATCCTCTTGGTCCATTCTATCTCTTTACCTGGAGTGCAGTTCTCTTTCTGGCGATAAGAACATTCTGAAGGAGGGAGACAAGGGTGGAAGTAAACCAGTAGAGCATAACTCCCGAGGGAAGAGACCAGAGGATGACGATGATAAAGATGGGGAAAAACTGCATCATTTTAGCCATTCCTTCCTGCTGTCCTGCCGCGGGGCGTGCTCTTTGAGAGATTCTTTGCTGAAGGAACATAAGTGCCCCCAGTGCTAAAAGAAGAGGGATATTAGGTTGTCCCAGATCTTTTATCCAAAGGAAGGAAGGATTCTCGGAGAAGTTAAAGTCAAGAAGGGAGCGGTATAGAACGATGATAACGGGGAAGGGGAGTAACATGGGAAGACACCCGCCCATAGGATTAACTTTGTACTTTTTATACACCTTCATCATTTCTATTTGCATGGCCTTGGGGTCTCCCTTGAACTTCTTCTGTACTGCTTGAACCTCTGGCTGGATGACATTCATCTTTTGCATGGACTCGTATTGTTTGAAAGTTAGGGGGAGCATGATTCCCTGAATAATGAGAGTAAGAAAAATAATGGCTAACCCGTAGTTTCCGGTATGTTCATAGAAAAAGATGAGAGTTCTTTGAAGTCCTACGGAGAGATAACCAAAAACCCCCAGTTTCATGGCACCTGTTAACTGGTAATCTTGCCCTGTTGTTTCTCTTATCTGGCTGTTGGCCAGTCTGAGTTCTGAATAACTCTGGGGCCCAGCGTAGACAATCCATTGGCTGCGGGGTCGGCTGTCCCTGAATCCCCATAGAGTATCCTGGAATACTCCTCCCCGGGGTGCCCCCAAAGAGGCCAGGATAATAAGGTATTTTTTCGCCCGGATTCCCATCCATCCTATCTCTCTTCCATAAGCCCGGCTAACACCCTCTTTTAACCCCTGCTGAAAGATACCGTTGGAGAAGGCTAGCTCTTCTCCCCCTTCGCCCTCTCTACCCGTGGCTTTTTGCCAGAAAAGGGAGTACTCACCTCCCAGGGGAAGGTTACCTAACTCAAGGGTGATGAGTCCCTGATAACCCGAGGGAAAAATTTCAAGACTTTTAACAACCCTCAGGCCTTCTTCACTTTGCCAGCTGAAGGTAATCTTCCTGCCTTCTTCCTCGAGCTTTGGTTTGAAAACAGTTTTATTTAGATCTATCTTTCTACCTTCCGGGAGCGACAGGTATAGGTCTAAGGTAGAAGTTCCCTCTTTTATCAACTCTCTTTTGGATTTTTTCTCATACCAGGATTTGATTCTTCCTCCTTGAGAAGTTACTACTATTCTTAACTGGTTGTTCTCCAGGGTGAACTCTTCCGCTCCTCTCACTGAAGGGACTCTTTCCTCCACTAGCATCTGGTCTGTCCCCGGCATCTCTCCTACCCCGGAGGGTCTCTCTTCTTCTACCCAGGGACCAGTTTCTTGCACCCGGGGAGGGATAATCTGACGATTTAGGACAAAAATATTGTAGAGTACAAGCACCGCTACCGAGAGAACAATGGCTACAATGAGATTTTTCTCCATCTGGATACGCTCCTTACTATCCTACGGGATCGTAGCCCCCTGTATGAAGGGAGTGACACCGAAGTATTCTTCTTATTCCTAACCAGCTACCTTTAGCCAATCCATATTTTTCGATGGCTTGAAGAGAATATTCTGAACAACTGGGATAAAATCGACAGGAAGGAGGAAGGGATGGGGAAATACAGCGCTGATAGAATATTACTATCACCCTGCCTACTTTATCAATAACTTTCCACCTCTTGATTTTTCCTTTTGCTGGTTGAAGAAATTTCATCTTAATGTTCCTGGATGTTTTATCCTGCGGCTCATTTATTTGTTTATTATAGTCTACTTTATCCTTTCTTGTCAAGGGAAGCTCCTCCCCAAGAAGGAGTCTTATTGAAGCCACCTTAACGAATCTTCAAGTTGAGCAAGAAGAAAAGAGAAAAGAGGAATAAGGAGTACCTTGGTGGCATCCGATGATCACGAGGGGCTTCGCTCTGCACAGGACGAGATATTTTCAAGGAGTTTAGTGGCAGAGGTGCCAGTTTCACTTCCCCTCCTCTCACAGAAAGGGGATGAGGACTACCAATTCTCTGGAAAGATTCAATGAGGAAATTAGAGAAAGAAGGGTAGTTTTGAATAATTCCCTTATCTTGCAGGAAACTTACAGAAAATTCTGAACTTGACTTCCAAAGACGATACACTATAATACATATTGAGTCGTTCTTCCTCAATAAGGATGAGTCACGAGTGTGGAGAGATCAAGGACTGTGTCACTAAGCTACCATTACTGTGTAAACGAACATTTCCCCAGGCACGAAAAGGAGGCGGATGATTAGGTGCTGAGGGGAACAAAGGAGAAGACAAGGGGCTTCAGGATCACCTCAAAAAATGAAATATTTGGGGTAAATATAATCTAGCTTCAGTGAGGGGAAAGGTGAAACTGGGTAGTTTTGAGGTGGGCGGGAGAAAACGCGTGGGAGCCTTTGAGAATGAATGGGTTATAGACCTGAACGCAGCTTATCGTTCGCTATTAATTGAGAAGGGGGTGTCCGATGTGGAGGTCAGGACCGATTCTGAGCTTCCAATCGATATGATCTCCTTCACCGAGAAAAATGAGATCTCCGTTCCCGCCGCGAAAGAGGCCCTCGATTATGTAAGGAAGAAGGATTATCGGGTATTAGGTTGTGTGCATTCCCTATCCCAAATCACCTTCAGGGCTTCTCACAGACCACCCAAAATTGTATGCACGGGAACCAACTATGAGGACTATCGGAGGCTCATTGGGATCCGGTTTTCACCCGTGCCCCTTGTTTTTTTAAAATCTCCTTCTGCTGTCATCGGTCATGAGGAGACCATTTACCTCCCCACCGGATATGGAATCTTTTATCACGAATGGGAGTTCTCCTGTGTCATCTCTAAGAGATGTAAAAATGTCCCAAAGGAAAAGGTAAATGAAGTAATCTTCGGATATACAATCCTCAACGACATTACAGCTCGATCGCTGGAGGCCACCAATCGAGAATTCCAACCCTGGGGAAAAAATATCGATACTTTTGCTCCAATGGGGCCATGGATCGTTACACCCGATGAAATGCCAAAAGATATCTATGACCTAAAAATGGTGAGGAGACTCAACGGGAAAGTGGAATTTGAATCGAACACCTCCAACATGAGATTTGGGTTTGGAGAGATCATCGAATTTGTAACGAACTTCTGGACTTTAGAGCCTGGAGATGTGGTCACCACAGCGACACCTCCTGCCGGCCCATTTAAAGCGGGGGATGTGATCGAGGCAGAAATTGAGGGGATCGGGGTTTTAAGAAACCCTGTGGAGGGCATGGAGATGGACTCCAAATATGCCCGACAGATCAATTTGGAGGAGATTGTTTAAGGAAGGAGGTGATTGAAAAAACAAAAATAATAGGTCCATCTCATTTAATTTTTCCATGAAAGAAGGAGGAGATACAATGTTGAAAAAAATTGGATTGATGTTTACAGTGGCAGCCGTCATGATCGGATTCACGGTGACTAATGGTATAGCGGCAAAGTTTCCTACCAAAGATATCACTCTGATTTGTCCCTGGTCAGCCGGAGGAGGGACCGATACCATCTCAAGAGCCCTGGTCAAGAACGCCAAGAAGTATTTTGGCGTGAACGTGAATGTGGTCAACAAGACCGGAGGAATGGGAGCCGTGGGAATGGGCTCCGTTGCCACAGCCAGGCCGGACGGCTATATCGTTGGCATGATTACCTTTCAGTTGAGCACATTTCGCTTGATGGGATTGGCAGACCTTTCCTACCGGGATTACTCCCTCATTCAGCTGGTCAACCGAAGTCCTGCATCGATCTCAGTGGATGCTGAGTCCAGATGGCAAACACTGAAGCAGGTGATGGACTACGCCAGGGAAAACCCGGGCATCGTCACCGTTGGCCACAGCGGCGCCGGCGGAGGATGGCACCTGGCCATAGCCTCCATCGCCACTATGAACAAGGTCAAGTTCAATTACGTGCCGTTCGATGGGGCGGCCCCTACCAGGACGGCCCTTATCGGGGGTCACATCGACGTTGCTACGACAGGGATTGACGAAGTGCTTGAGCTTTACAAGGCTGGAATGCTCCGCATCCTCGCTGTGAACGCCTTTGAGCGACACCCTCTTTTCCCAAAGGTTCCAACCATCGATGAGGCAGGATTTCCCAATCCAAGCCCCATCTTTGACTGGCGAGGGTTAGGTGCTCCCGAAGGTGTCCCAGAGGACGTGATGGAAGTCTTGATCAAGGGGTTTAAACAGTGCTTTGAAGACCCTGAATTCGTGAAGCTGGCTGACCAATTGGGCCTGCCTCTGGTTTATAAGGATCCCGAAGGATTTGAAGAGTTTCTAGCAGGAATGGAAGAGACCCTGGAACCTGCCCTGGAATCTGTTGGCCTTCTCAAACCGATAGAATGATGAAAAAGGTGTCGAAAGCGGCTCACTCAGCTGCTTTCGACACCCCCAAGAAGGAGAAGAGGGGTTGTTGAAAAAGACCGATATGACGAGGGCCGATATCGGAGTAGGAATCAGTTTGATCATCGGGGGTACGTGGGTCTTCTGGTACTCTGGCGCGTACCGCAAAGTGGTCGTCTATATTTATGGGCCTAATTTCTTTCCTCAAATCCTATCCATTCTGATGGTCCTCTGTGGCGTGATCCTGATCGTCCGGGCGATGAGAGGCAAAGCTTTGGCTAAAAAAGACCGAATAGACAGGCAAGGCTTTGTTCGGACGGTGATCGCCATCGGGATCTGTATCGGATATCTCTATTTGATGCAGGTCATTGGTTTTGCGATGGGAACGAGTGTGTTCCTTTTCGTTCTCATGGCGTTTCTCGGGCAACAAGGCTTAGTGAAGAGAGTCATCAGCTCCATAGTCACTTCACTAGTGGTCTGGGCGATGTTTCGCTATTTTCTGGTAATCCCCCTGCCCACGGGGATGTTCGATTTCACTTTCTAAGAGCTGGTTGAAGCAAAGGAATTTGCCATGGATTTTGGTCTTCTAACTCAGGCTTTTGGCACAGTGATGCTGAATCCCATGAACTTGCTTTTCGTCTTCGTCGGGGTCACGGCAGGAATCATGGTGGGGGCTCTGCCCGGTCTGACAGCAACCATGGGATGCGCCCTCCTGATCCCGTTCACCTTTGGATTGGAACCGGTCCGAGGACTGCTCATGCTCATGGGAATTTTTTGCGGTGCAATCTATGGAGGATCGATATCCGCCATCCTCATCCGGATACCCGGGACGCCCTCTGCGGCCGCCACTCTTTTGGATGGATACCCTCTCTCCCAGAAGGGGATGGGAGGAAAGGCCATAGGTATGTCAACAGTGGCCTCTTTTTTGGGAGGGACAACCGGTGCTCTTGTCATGACCTTTCTTTCCCCCGAAATTGCTAGGGTCGGTCTGAAGTTTGGTCCGGCTGAATTCTTCGCCCTTGCCATTTTTGGACTGGGGATGATCATCACCATTTCCGGCCGTTCGCTGTTGAAGGGGATCATCTCCTGTCTCTTTGGTCTATTGATCACCACCATCGGATTTGATCCATTGTCTGGAGTCCCTCGCTTCACCTTCGGATCTCGGGACTTGCTGGGTGGCATTACCTTTATCCCTGCTTTGATCGGCCTTTTCGGATACTCCCAGGTATTTCGCAACATTGAAAAGATGCAGATTGTGCCCGCGGTGAAGGCCAAGGTGGAGAATATCTTGCCCACATTAAAGGAGATTCGGGCGGTTCTCCCAACTATCTTTAAATCCGCACTGATGGGGACGTTTATCGGGAGCATTCCTGGAACCGGCTGCGATATTGCCGCATTCGTTACTTACGGCGAGGCTAAGAGGACATCGAAACATCCTGAGAAGTTCGGAACGGGGATTCTGGAAGGAGTGGCTGCACCTGAAGCAGGAAACAATGGGGCGACGGGTGGCGCCATGATCCCCATGCTGACCCTGGGAGTGCCGGGTGATGCGGTCACGGCAGTGCTTCTTGGAGCTCTAACCATCCATGGTCTACAACCCGGCCCTCTGCTGTTCCGGGACCACCTGGATGTGATCTATCCCATTTTTGCCGGAATGATCATGGCCCAATTCGTCCTGTTGACTGTGGGTCTTTCAGGTGCCAAATTCTTTGCAAAGACGATCAATATTGATCGAAAGATCCTCACCCCCATCATCTTCTTTCTCTGTGTCGTCGGCTCCTATGCCATGCGTTTCAGCTTTTTCGATGTTGGACTATCTATGATTATCGGGGTCATTGCGTATTTTATGGAGTACTACGAGTACCCGGCTTCACCGATTCTGCTGGCTTTGATCCTGGGGCCCATGGCTGAACAAAACCTTCGCCGCTCCTTGATCATCTCCCACGGTGACCCATTGACATTTTTCAAAAGACCGATTAGTGCAGCCTTCATCGTTATAGCGCTATTTGTTATGATTACGTCTTACTATCGGATCAAAAAAGCGATGGAAAAAGAGGCTGAGATGGCCTCCACCGCTGAAAAAGAAGAAAGCGATTGAGAACGGGGGTTGTCAATGCATAATTTTGAATGGAATTTACCCACCAGGATTGTCTATGGCTCAGGGCAGTTGGCAAGATTAGGCGAGTTAACAAAAACCTATGGGAAGAGAGCCTTCCTCACTAGTTACCCCAAGAAGGAGAAGAGGGCCTGGATTTTAGACAAGGCAATATCCTCTCTCGAGAAAGAAGGGATAGAGGTGGTGCTCTACGATCTCATTGAACCCAATCCCAGGGTTACCACGGTGGATGAAGGGGTGGCAAGGTTCCTCGAATCCAGGGCAGAAGTGCTGGTGGCGTTGGGTGGGGGAAGTGTGATCGATGCGACAAAGTATATCTCCAGCACAGCCTATAGTGGTGGTTCTTCGTGGGATTATGTGATTCTGGGTTATCGCAAACCGAGGGAGTTCACCGGAGCCTATCCCATTGTTGCTGTTCCGACGGTCTCTGCAGCTGGATCAGAGGCAAATGCAGGAGGTGTCCTCACAAATTGGGAGACCAGAGAGAAGAGTTTCAGCCGATCTCCCTATCGTATCCCAAAGGTGGCCATTATCGATCCTGAAGTAATTGCCTCGGTGCCGAGGCAGGTCACCGCGGATGGGGGCGTGGACATCTTTTCCCATTTACTAGAGCATTACCTGACAAGTCCCCAGGAATCCGAGATAGCGGATCGAATCAGCGAAGGCTTAATCTTCACATTGATGGAGCACCTGGAGCGTGCCTTGGAAAACGGAAATGACCTGGAAGCTCGCGGACAGATCGCCCTCTGTGCCCTCCTAGGATGGTCAGGGCTTCAGGCCCTGGGCAGAATGGGGTCGATTCCCATCCATTACATCGAACACCAGATCAGCGGCCACTATGACATCAGCCATGGTCGGGGAATGGCAATCCTTCTACCCGCTTATCTGGAGTATTTTGCGGGAGTTAGAACTGAACGATGGGCGAAACTGGCCAGAAGAGTCTTCGGGGTTACGGAGAGAGACGATGTAAAGGCTGCAAAAGAATTGACTAGGGCGGTGGTGGCCTGGTTGAAGAAGATCGGGATGCATATCAGGTTCTCCGACGTGAACATAAAATCGGAAAAGTTTGAACGAATGGCCGATGATATCATCCGGATGTACGGCCAAGAAGACGGGAGGGTTCCTGGTCCAAGGCCAATGGAGAGATCGGATATCCTTGAGATATTCCGACGATCACTTTGAAGGAAGAAGAGATGGTCCTTGAAAAATTTAGACTCAAGAGGAGAAGCGGAATCGTCACAGGAGGTGGATCGGGTATTGGGAAGGCGATCGCTCAGGGTCTTGTAGAAGCGGGCGCCGAGATTGTAATTGCCGGTAGAAATAGAGAAAAATTGGAAGGAACAGCAAGAGAGATCCGACAATTCGGAGGGCCTGTGATTCCTGTCCAGGCAGATACGGCAAAGATGGAAGACATCGAAAATCTGGTAGATCGTACGCTGAAAGAATTCGGGAAGATCGATTTTCTTTTTAATAATGCAGGAATTATCCGCCGCAGTCCCTCGGAAGACTTCCTGGAAAAAGATTGGGACGAGGTGATCAATATCAACCTGAAGGGTCCCTTTTTTCTTGCCCAGGCGGTTGCAAGGGTGATGATCTCTCAAAAGAGGAAAGGAAAGATTATCAATACCTGCTCCCTCCTCGCGGTTCAGGGAGGAAAGCGGGTCCCCGCTTACGCGGCCAGCAAAGGAGGTCTGGCGCAGGTGACCAAATCTATGGCAAACGATTGGGCAAAGTATAACATTCTGGTGAATGGTATTGGACCGGGTTGGGTGAAAACGGAACTCACTGAACCGCTCCACCAGGATAAGCAGCGGAGCATCGAGATCACCAGCCGTATACCCCTGGGCAGATGGGCTGATCCCGAGGATTTAGCCGGGGCTGCTGTTTTTTTGGCCTCAGATGCGTCCGATTATATCACCGGACAAATAATATTTATTGACGGAGGCTGGCTGAGCATGTAGTATATTTTTGGTATCATCGAAAAAGAAAGGAGGTAGGGCATGGCTCATGCATGGTTATTTCGCGGAACCCACCGGGTCAAGGGAAGGAGACGAATAATTCATCGATATAACACGAAACTTGAGTTTCTCTCTTACGGTCGCATTATCATAGGAAAAGATGGAGGTAGTGTGGATGTGGAATCTCAGGATGAGGAGATCGGTCTTGTATGCTTAGGAGGTAATGGAACTATCCAGGTGGAGCCGCAGACTTATTCGGCCAGCAAATACGATGCCCTTTACCTGCCCAGGGAGAGCCGCTGCACCATTTCCTCCCCAGGGGCATTTGATCTTGCCGAGTTTGCAGCGCCTGCAAGCAAGAAATACCCTGTTCAATTTGTTCGATTCGAGGAGGTGCTAAAAGACCCGAAATTGGTGAACAAGGCTGGGTTCGAGCCCTATGAGCGAACCATTCACACGCTCATCGGTGAGAGTAATGTGCAGGCCTCCCGACTACTGGCAGGGGTGACCTTTAGTAAAGATGGCAACTGGACCAGTTGGCCACCCCACGATCACTCAGAGGCGAAGGAGGAGGTCTACCTCTACACCGATATGCCCAGCCCCAACTTTGGTATTCATCTCAATTATACAGAGTTTAGAGAGATGGAAATGGTGGTGCCAGTCTGGGACGGAGATGCCGTCGCCATCAAGAAAGGCTACCATTACAATGTGGCCAGCCCCGGGACGACCCTTCGCTTTTTGTGGATGATGGCGGCGATCAGGGAGGAAAAGGACCGGATTTTTACCCAGGTCACGGTACAACCGGAGTTTGACGGCCGATTTAAACTGTTTTAACCTTCTTGAAACTCTTTTCACCGGAGGGCAATATGTCAGAAAAAAAATCGAAATACCTCTATCACATGGAGGATTTACCCCTTGTTCCATTAACAGAGAAGTCGAAGAGTCGTTTACTTGCCGGTAAAAATATTCTTGTGAGTTTCATCGAGAACCCGCCAGGTTGCGTGTTCCCCCTGCATAGTCACCCCTCGGAACAGATCCTCATCATTCTGGAGGGCGGGGAGGAGCACATTTGCGGGGACGAGAAATTCTTTATGAAGGCCGGTGATGTCTGCATTCATCCGCCAAATGTGGAGCACGGAGGGACAACCAAGACCGGATTCAAGGGAATCGATATATTCTCCCCTCCCAGGGAGGACCATCTTGAGAAATTGAAACAAGCTCTAAGAGAAAGAGGTGAGGACTAGCACAGGCAAAGGAGGCAAAATGGAAAACTGGGAATTCTACATGCCCACCAAAATTCGTTTTGGATGGGGGCAATTCCAAGAAATCCGTCAGACCGTAGATGATCTCGATGGAAAGAGGATTTTTCTCGTCACAGGTCAAAAATTTGCTAAGAAATCAGGGTTGTTGGACAAACTTTCAGATCACCTGAAAGGATTAACCCTTGAGATATTTGCAGAGGTTGAGGAAAACCCATCAATCGAGACCGTAGATAGGGGGGCGGCCAGATGCAGGGAGAGCGAATGCGACCTGGTGATAGGCCTGGGTGGTGGGAGCGCCATGGATGCCGGAAAAGCTATGGCCATGCTTCAAAGAAATCCGGGCTCCATCCGGGAGTATCTGGATCAGGAGAGGGTCTGTCAGACCAAAGGACTACCTGTCATCGCTGTCCCCACCACCTCGGGCACAGGAAGTGAAGTCACCCGCTTTAGTGTGATCACACATAAAGCTAAAAAAGCCAAGCCGGCAATCGCAGCGCCTCAGATTTTTCCCGACGTTGCTCTCGTCGATCCTGAACTGACAATGAGCATGCCATTAAAGGTGGCCGCATCAACTGGCCTTGATGCTCTGTGTCAGGCAGTGGAAGGATTCTGGTCCACCCAGGGAAATCCTGTGACACGTTCCCTTTCCTTTCAGGCCATCAAGATTGCCATGGAGAATCTCGAGTCCGCATGTCTGAAGAAGGATAAAGAATCCGTAATTAACATGGCTCTTGCCAGCCATCTGACAGGAATCGAGATGTCCAACATTGGCAATACCTCCATCCATCCTCTCTCCTATCCTATCACCCTGGATTACGGTGTTCCTCATGGATTCGCATGCGCCATTTTCCTTCCAGCTGTCATTCGTTTCAATGCTCAGGCCATCGAGGACCGATTCAGGGATCTGCTGCCTCTCTTAGAGCTACCCAATGTGGAGGCCTTTGCTGACCGCGTGGATTTTTTATTGGAGAAGCTCAAGGCCCCGAGAAGGCTGAGTGAAGTTGGGGTGAGGGCGGAAGACATCCCTAACATTGCAAAGCGGGGGGTGGGAAGGTCCACTGCATGGAACCCAAGGCCAATGAGCGAGAAGGATATTGTTGAAATTTGCAAAACCATCTTGTGATCTCCAGGATCTCTCTTCAAGCCCTACTGTGCCGACATTGCAGCCCCGAGCCAATAAACTATGTTTCTTTAAGTTTTTTTGCTATATTGGCTGTATCCCTCAAACACGATGATAGGCATCTTATGAGACCAGATCCCGTCCAATAGTTACTCTACAACTCAAGGAGTTTATGGATGCCATATGGCAGGAGCGAACTCCGATTAGGTCTGAAGATGAGGTTCTTATTGCTATGACGGTCCTGGATGGGGCCAGGCGATCTGATCGAAAAAAAGGGTTTTATGGATAGAAGAAAGCGAAGGTTTGATTATGATTGAAAGAGGCGAAGTATTTATGACTGGCCACAAAGTTAAAGTTGTAGTAACCGGTTGCAACTATCCTTCCCTTGATGTGGAAAGAAAAGTATTAGAAGAAATCGATCCTGAGTTTGTAGAAGCTCACTGTGTCACGGAGGAGGAGGTCATAGCGACTGCTAAAGATGCCGATGGTATACTTAATCAATATGCCCCTATAACAGGCAGGGTTATCGAATCTCTAAAAAGATGTAGGGTTATTACAAGCTACGGCGTAGGAGTGGACAATATTGATGTAGAGGCGGCCACTGAGCATGGAATTATTGTGGCCAATGTTCCGGATTACTGTGTTGATGAAGTATCCACTCATGCTATGGCCTTGATCCTGGCTTGTCTGCGAAAGGTGCCTTACCTTTCTACTACAGTAAAAAGGGGGAAGTGGGATTTTATGGTGGGAAAGCCCTTATTCCGATCCCAAGGTAGAGTTCTTGGTCTATTCGGTCTGGGAAGAATTGGTAGGGCTGTAGCTGGTAAGGCCACAGGTTTTAATTTCAGAATTATAGCCTATGACCCGTATATTTCTGAGGCAAATGAAAAAGTTGAATTAGTCAGCTTCTCTGAGCTATTATCAAACTCGGACTTTATATGCATTCACGCTCCGCTCACCGAGGAAACGAAGCATTCTTTTGGAAAAGAGGAATTTAAAGCTATGAAAAAGAATGCTTATCTCATAAATACGGCCAGGGGGGCTATTGTCGATGAGCTTGCCCTTTATAGGGCCCTTAAAGAAGGATGGATTGCTGGAGCTGCTCTGGATGTCATGGAAAAAGAGCCGCCTGACTCGAAAAATCCCCTTTTGAGATTGGACAACGTCATCATTACACCCCATATTTCCTATTATTCGGAGGAATCATATGTTGAACTGAAGGCCAAAGCAGCTCAAGCAGTGCTGGATGTTTTAAAAGGAGGGCTACCCAAAGCGACTGTCAATCCCCAGGTTGTGAAGAGAAAATAAAGTAACATTTAAACTGCTCCCTGAAGAGTTCCTCTCTCTGTATTCAGATAGTTTCCTTCCTCTATAATACCTGCTTGAAGTAATAACTCCTATTATATTTTTCCATTAAAAAGCCTGCAGTATCATTGTAGCCAAAAGAAGATATTTCTTGACAACTGCCACAGCTTGTATTATCTTTAATCAACGGAATTTTATTAAAATTGCGATGATCGAAAACAGGGGAAAACTCGCTACTTAAAATGTAAGTTCTTAAGAGTGCAAGATTTCCAAAAATCAAGATACTCAAGGGGAACACTTCCCCTTGAGTATCTTGTAAACCAGGAAAAGGTGATGAAGAAGAAACTTCATTTAGGTATTTTGGGGTTGGGTACTGTGGGTACAGGGGTGGTGGAGCTGCTGCTCAAAAGGAAACAGATGCTGGGAGACTGCCGGGTTATCCTAGAGAGGATTGCTGTAAGACAGAAAAGGAAAAAGAGATCTGTTTCCCTGCCTTCCAATCTCCTAACCACTAATCCTGAAGATATCCTGAAGGATCCCAAGATTGATACCGTGATCGAGGTTATAGGAGGAGTAAGTCCTGCCAGAGAAATCATCTTAGAAGCGCTCAGAAGAAGAAAAAATGTGGTTACTGCCAATAAAGCCCTTTTAGCCAGAGCAGGAAGTGAAATTTTTAAGGAAGCTATGAAAAATGACTGCTACCTGGGAGTGAGGGCTTCCAATATTGCCAGTTATCGGCTTATAGAAAGTCTAAGCTTTTCTCCATCCAGAATCAGCAAACTCATCGGAGTTTTTAATGGAACTTGTAATTATATTCTAACCGAGATGGAGAGAAAAGGAGAAGATTTTTCTACTGTTCTGAAAAAGGCGCAGGAGATGGGTTATACAGAGAAGGACCCCTCTGATGATATCGACGGTTACGACACAGCCCATAAACTAATAGTTCTTTTGGGGTTATCTCTGGGATATTTTCCTCCTCTGGATTCCATTCTTGTTGAAGGAATCAGGAGAGTTTCCTCCCAGGATGTTATCTTTGCGAAAGAGTTAGGTTATCGCATAAAGCTTCTCGCCATTGCCAAAACTCAAATTAATAATCTGGAGGTACGGGTTCATCCAGCTCTACTTCCCAGAGATAAAGGTCTGGCGAGACTGGAAGGAATAGAGAATGGAATTGAACTGCGGGACGAAGTGGGACTGGAGATAGGGATGCAGGCACCAGGAGCGGGTAAGTACCCTACGGCTACGGCCATACTGGAGGACCTTATATGTATTGCCAAAGGGAGAAAATTAACTTTCCCCCCGGAGAAAAGAAAACTCTCCTTGAGGCCGATAGGCAAGATAAAGACTCAGTATTATTTGAGGTTTAGCGCGCTGGATGAAGCCGGGGTTTTAGCCAAAATCTCGGGTATCCTGGGAGAATGCGGCATAAGCATTAAGTCTGTTCTCCAGAAAGGAAGAGAGGAAAGAAAAACAAAATCTGTCCCCGTAATTATGCTTACCCACAAGGCAAAGGAGGAGGATCTGCAAAAGGCCCTTAAAAATATAGATAACCTGCCGGTGGTGAAAGAGAAATCTGCATTAATCAGGGTAGAGGAGGGAATCTTTTGAAAGATCCTGGCGAGCCCAGGTTAAAGTAAATAGAACAAAGTTAGGAGGATAATAAAAATGCCCATAGTAACTATGAGAGAATTGCTGGAAGCAGGAGCTCATTTTGGTCATCGAAAAAGCGCCTGGAATCCTAAAATGAAGCCCTATATCTATATTCAAAGAAACCAAATGCACATTCTGGATCTCAGTAGGACAGTCAGAGAGATAGAAGAAGCTTACAGTTTTGTCAAGAACCTGGTTATGAATGGGGGAAAAATTCTGTTTGTTGGAACTAAACAACAGGCCAAAAAATGCATTGAGCAAGAAGCAAAAAGATGCGGTGCGCTCTACATCAACAGTAAGTGGTTAGGTGGATTTCTGACCAATTTCTCTACTATAAAAGGGAGGCTCCAGAAACTGCGCGAACTCGAAATGGAGGAAAGCCAAGGTCTATGGGAGAATCTTCCCAAGAAGGAAGAAATGCATCTACGTAAGCAGTTGGAGAAACTGAGGCGTAATCTCACAGGAACTAAAGATTTGGATAGTCTTCCCCAAGTTATCTTTGTTACTGATATAAAGGTAGAAGAAATAGCAGTAAAAGAGGCGAGAAAACTAAATATCCCGGTTGTGGGTATTGTAGATTCTAACTGTGACCCTGATCTAGTGGACTACCCTATACCTGCTAATGATGATGCTATAAAGAGCATTGCTCTGATTTCTGGCAAGATCGCCAATGCCGCACTTGAAGGAAG
>Ga0209979_1002510_pt1 | contig 17429 bp, 10 predicted proteins | sample AnhtaG_FD_183114 | JGI IMG/M metagenome (GOLD analysis project Ga0209979, IMG submission 183114) | Deep subsurface microbial communities from Anholt, Denmark to uncover new lineages of life (NeLLi) - Anholt_01485 metaG (SPAdes) (version 2) | ecosystem: Environmental > Aquatic > Marine > Oceanic...
TGTCAAGAAGGGTATAGCTCATCCACACTGCTGCCCCCTTGCCTCAGAGTACATAAGCATTATAAAGGAGGCATTCCTCCAAAAGCAACAAATCTCAAGAAGTGCTTGACAAAGGGCTTCGGTGTTAGTATGTTGTGGGTAGAAAAAACTGAAGGAGTCCAAAAATGGCTAAGAGCGAAAAAGTCCTGCTGAAAATAGAGGGGCCAATTGCGACAGTTACCTTGAACCGCCCCGATAAGTTGAACGCCCTCGATGCAGAGGTTTGGCTGGGGCTGGAAGAGGCGGCCGACGCGATAAAGGGTCAGCCCGAAGTTCGGGTGGCCATCCTTACCGGCGCCGGCGATCGCGCCTTCTCCGCCGGTATAGACCTTAAGGCAGTGGCATCGTCCACGGGATTTTCTCTGGGCCGCCCACTTCGTGACGGGTTTGACAGCCTCCAGCAAATGAAGGCTATCTTCAACATGTATGAGAATCTGGCGGTGCCGGTGATTGCAGCTATCAATGGTTACTGCATGGGGGCCGGTATGGAGCTGGTGCTGGCCTGCGATATCAGGCTCGCCTCTGACACGGCTATACTTAGCATACCTGAGATCACTTTTGGCGTCATCCCGGACATGGGCGGCACTCAGCGGCTGCCGCGCATCGTTGGCCCGGGGAAAGCTAAGGAGCTCATATATACTGGACGGAGGATTGACGCCGCCGAGGCGCTGCGAGTCGGCCTCGTAGACCATATCTATCCAAAGGATAGCCTAATGAGCGAGGCGAGACAACTGGCCGAGGAAATAGCCGCTCATACGCCGGCTGCGGTTCAGGGGGCAAAGAGAGCCATCAATGTAGCTATGTCCCACAGCCTAGAGGTGGGCCTGACTTATGAGACGGCGACTGCCCTCTCCTCGATGGGCACAGCAGAGACATTTATCCAAGGGGCAGAGGCTTTCGCGCAGAGAAAGGCATAGCCAGGTGCCGACCTCAAAGTGTTTATCTGTAGTCCGCTGCTTATATCAGGCGCGTTTTATAGAAGGCACTCCAAACTGCGTCCATAATCTTGCGCGGCTCCTCTGAATCTCCGATGACATGGAGCTCAGGCACCTTGCCCTCTAGGGCCTGTGCCAACTCCCGCTCAGGCTTCAGACCCAAGGCCAGGACCACCGTATCGGCCTTCAGCTCGGCCTCATACCTGCGGCGCTTATTGACCACAATAGCGCCTTCGTCCGTTACCCGGCCCAGCCTGGCGTTAGTTAACACACTGACATAATTCTCAGCAAGCAGCTTTAGGAGGTGCTGTCTGTTGGCCTCAAAGACGCCGGTGAGGATTCTGTCCAGCACCTCGACAACCGTCACCCGCTTGCCTTGCTGCGCCAGGTAGACCGCAGTCTCACACCCAACCAACCCGCCGCCGGCGACAACAACCCTATCCCCAGCCTGCTTCCTGCTCAGAAGCAGGTCGATAGCGGTGACCACGATTTCCCTTTCGATTCCAGGGACCTCGGGTATAATGGGCGTCGAGCCGGTGGCGATGATCACCACCTCCGGCTTCCTCTCCTCGACCAGCTTTGGGTTGACCTCTTTCCTCATCTCAATTTTAACGCCAAGCTTTGCCAGTTGAGTAGTGTAGTAATCCCGCAAAAGCGCCAGGTCTCGTTTGAAATCGGGCACCGATCCCGGTATGAGATGTCCCCCCAGGCGATCGCCCTTCTCATACAGGGTCACCTTGTGACCTCGCAATGCGGCCACCCTGGCCGCCTCCATGCCGGCGACACCGCCACCGACCACGAGCACAGATTTGGGCCTATCCGCCGGCGTTATCCCCAGTTCCCTCTCATTGCCGCAAGCAGGGTTAACGGAACAGCTTAGATAAGTACCCTCTCCCCCTATTCTACCCAGACAGCCATCATGGTCTCCGATACACGGTCGGATATCCTCCAGCCTCCCCTCCTTTGCCTTGAGAGGCCACTGGGGATCGGCCAGAAGCGGCCTCCCCAGAGCAACAAAATCGGCCTTGCCCTCTCGAAGCACGCTCTCCGCCAGCTCGGGATAACCGAGCCTACCTACAGTAATAACCGGGATCTTGACCACCCTCTTAACCGCCTCGGCCAAATCAACCATGCAACCGGGCGGCTGGTAGTTCGGTGGATGGGGCCAATACCAGTCATCATAGCAGCCAGCATCGACATGAAGCGCATCCACACCAGCCCGCTCCAGTCGCCGGGCGATCTCAAGCGATTCCTCCACATCACGGCCGCCCTCTATATAGTGGTTGATGGCATACCTGAAGACTACGGGGAAGTCTTTCCCTGCTTTGTTTTTAATGTTTTCAACGATTTCGAGCACAAACCTTAGCCTGCCGTCCAGGTCACCGCCGTATTTATCGGTTCGTTTGTTCCACAGCGAGGTTATGAACTGGTCCATCATGTATCCCTCGTGCCCGTGTAGCTCTATAGCATCGATCCCGGCCTCAGCCACTACTTCAGCCGCAATGCCAAATGATTTCACCAGTCTCTCCACCTCCTCAAATGTTAGCTCTCGCGTCGTTATCCTCAGGTCCCAGACGTTGAGCAATGCAGAGGGTGCTACATTCTCAAGCCCCGCGGCCAGTAGCATGCGAGGCATAACGCGTCCAAACCCGGCGCTAAGCTGGATAGCCATCTTGGCGCCATAATTGTGCACCGCTTCGGCCAACTGCCTCAGCCTAGGTATGACCTCAGGGGTATCAGCCCTGAAGAGTTGGGCTGTGCCCAACTTTAGCAGCGGTCCGAATTCTATTTCCAGGGTGGGGAAGCAGACGCCGCTTATTATTAACCCTACCCCACCCTTTGCTCGTTCGGCATAATAATCTATTCCTTGCTGCGAGATACTGCCATCCGACTCCGTTAGCCCTATAATGCCCATGGGTGCCATCGCTATTCTATTTCTGATCGATAGCCTCCCAATTTTACCAGGCTCAAAAAGCTTTGTTAGCTTGCTCACAAACTCACCTCCTTGGTTTTGTATCCCCTGATCGGCAGCACGAGAATCAACGCTATCTTACGCCAACATACAGTTTGAAATCAATAAACTTACCCTTTCCAGGCAAACAGAAAGGCGTACCCAACCGATGGTTTGACTCTGGAATGGTGGGCGGAACTGGAAGAAAGAACCACGAGCTTAGCCTTCAGCCTCTACACCTAGTACAGATGGAATGTAGCATCAGACTGCCACTAGTGCGACTGATAGAGCAAGGCAACAGCGCATAATCAGCCATGCTGCCGAGTAGAGCAACAACTCCACGAATTGTACGCCTTGTCCCGCCCGTCAATCCAACATTTGAGAGTCTTATTTGCACCGCCAGCGCCTTTGAGCTATTATGCAAGGAGAAGAACGGCACCCTTGGATTAAGAGCCCGGTGTATTAACATATAGAAATCGCTTTATGCAGAATGATGGGACTTAGAAGGTATCAAGGTTTCGAACTTACCATTTTACTGGGCATCATAATTGTAAATATCCTGCTATTCATAGCTACCGCTATAGAGACAAATCTCATCCTGATTCTTGGCCTGCAGCCAGCAGGCTTTCTTGAAAGACCATGGACCATAGTCACTAATCTGTTTATCCATGGCAGCTTGTGGCACCTCATAGCTAATATGGTAACCCTCTATTTCTTCGGAACATACTTGTCTACATTGATTGGAGGCAGGAACTTTCTCATTGTTTACTTTGTCGGTGGGATACTGGGGAATGCTGTGTACATGCTACTTGGTCCGCCCTTTTCCATAGCGATCGGTGCGTCGGGAGCTGTTTTTGCCTTAGGAGGAGCATTGACAGTGATGAGGCCAAATTTGAGAGTATTTATATTACCCATACCGGCCCCTATACCACTTTGGGCAGCGGTTATTGGCGGGTTCGTTATAATCTCCTTTTTCCCACTCGTGGCATGGCAGGCACATCTTGGCGGTCTGGTTCTCGGTCTCATAGCTGGCTATTTTTTAAGGAGAAGGCAACGCTATATCCTTTAGCTTCCAAGTGCTTCCTTTTCCCGATCGCCTTACGGAGGTAATAATACGATGAATTGTTTTAGTCCCAGTTGTCACTCCGGACGCAACCGAACCTGGATGTAGAGCGTTCTTCACTGTGCTTCTTGACACGGCAGGTGGTAAGCGTTCATAATAGTAGACTAATGCGCATCGGGCTGCTATCAGACACTCATATTCCCGAGGTGGCACAAGCAGTGCCTCTCGAGGTACTTCAAGCTTTTCGGGGTGTCGATCTCATTCTACACGCTGGCGATATCTACATCCCCCGCGTCTTGGACGAGCTGCAGGATATCGCGCCTGTGCTTGCAGCCGAAGGTGACGACGACTACGGAGATACATTAAGAGACGAGCGTGTGAAACGCAAACATAACCTCACGCTTGAGGGACATACGTTGTGGCTCATCCATGAGAGGTGGTACTTTAATAAGTTCACATCACAGCCAAGCACAAAGCCTGTACTGCAAGATAAGGATGACGGTCCGGACATTGTAGTATTCGGGCACGAGCATCGTGTAATCGTGCAACGTTCTGGCGATGTCCTCTATGTGAACCCGGGCAGTCCCACACTTCTTAACTACCGCCGCGGGCTGGGCTCCGTTGCCATACTTAATATTGAGTCGAGCGATGCGCATGTCGCTATCCTACAACTCAATGACGAAAACCAGCCACCTACGATTGTCTCGCAAACCAACTGCTCGTTTCAACCCAAAAGCACCACGGGGCAGCAAATGACCGCAGAAGAACTCATGCAACTGCCCGATTGTGAACTCGAGTTGACGGTAGCAGAAAAAGTGTTGGGTTGGAGGTTTGCTCCTGAAACTCTCGAAGTTTCCGATGTTGAGGCCGTGGGATATCCACAGAAAGGGCAAAATGATACTTGGTGTTCACATAAGCGGTTTTGCTCTGACCTTACTGCTTCTCTGGAGCTGGACAAGGCGATGGAGAAGTTAGGATGGCGTTATGAGCAGCGGCCAGCGCATCCTGGCAATGAAGGTTTTTGGGTATACGGGGTTGCTTATAGCTCGGGGGACTACTGGGTAGGATTGGCAGTTGAATCACCATCTCTAATCCGCAAGGCTAAGTGTGCGGCTGCTATACTGGCAGTAGAGGGTCGAGGATGGCAGCGGAGAGATAGCTAAAGGCAATAAATAGCCATAACAGCGCTGTCAGGAAGCGGTTCTTCGGATAAAGAAGTATCCCTCTATCTCTGGACCAAAGTGCTCCACAATATATACGACATGCACGCGATATCGGCGAAACCAGAATCCTGATTGGGAATATACATTTCATCTGGATAAAAGGTTTGCATCTAAGGAGGACGGGGTATGGTCAAGGCCGACGGGGGTGGTATCATGCTGTTAGACGTCTACTTCGACTATATTTGACCCTACTGCTACATTGCAGCAGTTTGGCTGCAAAGAGTGCAAGAGGAGATCACGCTGAAATTAACGATCGATTGGCGGTATTTCAGTCTGGAGCAGGCCAATAGTCAGCAGGGACCCCCGTGGAAGATTTGGGAGCAGCCTGAAGATTATGCCAGTCGTGGACTACGCGCCTTCTGGGCTGCCGAGGCTGCCCGACGTCAGGGTGAAGCTGCCTTCAGTCGTTTCCATATTACTCTTTTGAGAGCGAGTCACGAACAGCGCCGAGATATCGCCGAAATCAAGACCCTTACGGAAGTGGCAGAGAGTGTTGGCCTGGAGATGACACAGTTTCAAAAGGACCTCACCGACCGCACGCTACTGACCAAGCTTGCAGAGGACCATACTTTTGCTGAGGAGACCCTGGGTGTTTTCGGCACTCCCACCCTAGTCTTTCCAGAAGGGCAAGCCATCTTCCTTAAGATGTCATTACCGTCGCCACCTGAGGAGTGTCTCCCCGTCTTTGCTGAACTCAGTCACTTGGTAGACCGAAGGCGATATATCTGGGAAATAAAAAGGCCCCAACGCCTTATGCCCAGAAAGCCAGTGTTCGGCAAACAGGACCGAAAGGATGACCGTATCTAATCAACAAATCGAATCCTATCATGAAAATCATAGAGGTCAATAATGACCTGCATTGGGGCTGAAGGCGACCTCCTCTGGTTTTTCCTACCATACCTCCTTGCCGCCAGTAAAAGTGGCAGTGAGCATCTTGGCCGGGTCGCTTGTCTCCTCCACGTTCGGTACTTGAGAGCCAGCCAGGTTTCCATAGCCTGGGGGCACATAGAAGGTGAAGTCCAGGGGCTTTGCTGCACCACTTAACACCTCGGTCATATATTTCTGGGCTCCCTCTGGGTCGGGTTGGTATATAATGCTGCCGGCATATCGGCCGTCATTCTGAGTGAGGTCGGCGTAACGGAAGACATAGCCATAGAGACTGGGGAACCCGATTTTAGTGGGGAACTCGAGACCATAGAGGGAAACGCCGATCTGAATGTAGGATGCAAGCTGATAGCTGGGCCATTTCCCCTCACCCCAGGTGAGTGATGGCAGGAACGGGTCCTGGGCCTCAAGCTCCATCTGTGACATGGTGTGGGCTACTAGGCAGGCGGGGCCGTAGTAGAACTCCTTAAGTATGTCGTGCCCATCACTGTTCCACATAGGGTTACTCCACTTCAATGTGGTTGCGTTCATATTGAAGGAACCCTGAAAGTTGCCGAACTTCTCCCTTCCTATCGAAGAGAACGCAACTCCCATCAGCACCACGAAGGGACCGACGAGACCGTTCTTGCCGAACTCCTCGTAGGTGACCACGCCATTCCCATCCTCGTCAAATACTTCCAGGAAGTCCTTTTTCAAGGACGAACCGGCCAACTTGTCCACGGCCTCCAGGTACTTAAGGCAAGTCTCTTGCATATCCCATGGCAGCTTATAGGCATCGAAGTAGAGGGTTTCGGTTACCAGGTCGGAGAAGGTGCCCTCGCTCACCGTGCCAAGGTGGCCCTCAACGGACACCAGGGGTCTATCGGCGACTATATCCCGGCCTACCACATAATACTTTCTTGTCCCCAGGCCCCTTTTCTCCGCGTACCGCGGGCATAGATCTCGCGATATTGGGCAATCGTATCCGGTTCCAGTAACAATGTCATTGCCCTCAATTGTGGGTACAGGCACCTTTTGCGGGAAAAGGCCACCGTTGCCGTCGTCCAGCCCTGCCTTTTGAGCCTCATCAAGAGGCACGTTGCTGAACATGTACCGGGCACAAAGTAGATCGGTGGCCACGGGGTTCAGGCCAGCGAAAGCTAAGCCTTCAGGCACCCTAATGCCCGGCATCAAGCCCGTATGGTCCAGGTTGATGGCCTCGATGGCATCGACAACGTGGAGCATGAAGATGTCCTGGCTGCTCACCGCCTTGATAATATCCACCATGGTTCCCAGGATGCCGCCTGTCTTTTTCACGATATACTTGCCAGCGCTATCCCTCGTGGGAGCGCCGGTTACCGGGTCCGCCTCAGCGAGCCAGACCGCGTGGGGTATGCTACCCTTCAACCCAGGTAAGGCAGTGTGCGGGATGCTGTATTTCCAGCGGAAGCTCTCCGCCCCACCCTTATCCGCAACCTGCATCGGGTAGAGCCCTATACCCAGGTTCTTTATCACGTTGGTAATGAGGGTAATCTGGTGCACCTTGAGCTTGGGCACATTGATCAGGACACACCCTGGATAGGCCTTTATATCTTCGGGGTCGCCCGGATCCCCGCCCACGATGGCCTTATGCAGGGTGATGGAGCTGAAATTGGCGCCATCGGCCACTGGAATATCCCGGCCCTTCGTCATATCGTCGAAGATACGGTTGAGGTCATACACCATCAGTCTGTCCCCGGCTTGCCCCGGAGGTATATACGTCCCGGCCACGCTTTCATAATAGCCCTTCATCGGGTCGTCCCTGTGGGAGGGATCATGGGTCTGGGCCAGGTATTTGCGGACGAAATAGAACCCCCAGCCTCCGTAGAAATCGCCGGCCTTGCCTTCGATAGCAGCTTCCGTGGTCACCGGCTTGTTCTCAGGGTTCAGTATAGAAAACAGGCCGGCGGCACTTGGCATCGTCGTTGAGGCCTCGCCCAGAGACATCTTGTGGTAGTTAATATCCAGCTTATCGTGGAACCACCTCATCAACGCCGCCACGAAGGGCCATTCGGTGCAGGCAGTACTTCCCTGCCCCGGGCCGTGGGTCTGAGGATCTATATTGAAGATGTTTACCAGATTGGGTTTAAACAGCAGTTTTTGCCCTTTCACTACCCTCGATTTTAGCTCGCGGCTGAAGCTGGTTTCCGCCTCCAGAGGGGCCAGGGCCAGGTCAAGGTTTTCATAGATATAGTCTATCCTGGCCTTGATCTGCTGCCAGGCCGCTTCGTTGGACTGGTTGATGTAGTCCTGGAGAAGCTCACCGATGCCTGCGTACGATTTGCTGGCATCCATCCGGACCACTCCCACGGGCGAGCCGGCAGAATCTATATCGCGCTTGCCGATGGATGAATTCACCGAAATCCCCTTGACGTAAGCCATTTCAACCTCCTCTATAGTTTATGTTCGAAATGAAATTGGGCCAGGCCAAAGGGCCTCGCATCTGTAGGGTCCCTGCTGGGAACAAATTAAGAAAGACTGGATTGCCGATGACTTTGCAGTAAGTTATACCTCGCTGGTCAACCGAAGGCTAGCATCTCGGAAAGGCGTTGTCAAGTAGCAAAGGGGCGCTGGCATCACCGATAGCCAGGCCTTGTCTAACAGGAGAGCCTCCTCTATGAACCCATGCTTATCACGCATGCGGCTCCACTAGAACCTTGACAGCCCTCTGAAAAGGTGATAGCTTATGGCTAGTTTTTAAATCTAAATCCAAGGAGGTAGAGATGGGGGCTCCTAAACCTAGGCCACCTGAACCACCTAAGCCTAATCAGTATACTCAACGCCTTCACGGCGGAAGGGTGATCGGCTCCATATTAAGAGATCATGGCACCAAGCATGTCTTTGGTATCCCCGCTACCTTTGTGTGGGCCCTGGAAACAGGTTTCCACGAGCATGGCATAAACAGGATTCAGATGCGCACCCAGCAGGGAGCTGCCTATGCTGCCGATGCCTATGCCCGTTGCACCCGTTCGCCGGGGGTTTGCTTCGGCAGCGCCGGGGTGGGAATGACCGATTCGGTTAGTGGCATAAACCAGGCATGGCTGGCGCGAAGCCCGGTCGTCGGGCTCTTCGGAATGCACGAGTGGGATCAGAGTCGCCGGGGCGTTTTGCAGGAGGTGTACCCCAGCCAGATATGCCAAACGATGACCAAATGGAGCGTAGATATAGATGAAAAGCGCATGGTTCCCCTCTATCTGCGCTGGGCACTAAGAGACTCCGTGGTCTACCCCCCAGGCCCGATAGTGCTGGGATTGAGCTTACGTGCCCTGGGGGCCATCAGGGACGAGGAGAGCCTGATCGGCGACGTCCCCCGTCAGCTCATGGCACCGCCCTCGCCGTCACAGGGCGACCCGGCCACCGTGGAGAGGGCGATTAGTCTGCTCCTCAACGCTGAGCGGCCTGTAATAGTTGCTGGGGACGGCGTCTACTGGTCCGATGCCGCCGATGAATTGAAGGAGCTTGCCGAACTCCTCGACGTTCCGGTCAATATGAGGAGGATAGCCAGAGGAGCCATGCCTGAGGGCCATCCCCTGGCCCTGGGAGGTGCCTATAGGGCAGACTTCTGGCCGGATGCTGACGTGCTGCTTATCCTCGGCCTTCAGGTAGGGTGGTTTGAGAGGAATGGTCGGCCCCCTGCCTGGCCGGCACGCGCAAAGCGAATCGTTGTGCATGAATCGGTCACCGATGGCTGGGCGCCATTGCCTAGCGAGGAGTTTATCGTTGGCAACCCTAAATTGGTGTTACGGCAGATGCTAAACTATATCAGGGGCAATGGGTACCAACCACCGCAAAGAATGCCCTGGTTGGAGCACCTACACCGCTGCCGCCGAGCCTATGAAGATACACTAGCCCAGGATGAAACTGAGTATGAAGCTCACACCCCTATTCATCCATGGGTCCTGGCTCGGGAGCTCGCCGAGTTCCTCGATCCTAACGCCACCATTATACTCGACTCCTTCCTGGTCAGCACCTACCTCACTGATAAGATCAAGGCCACTTTCCCCGGTCAGGTCCTGGACTCAGGGGAGGCTGGTAGCTTCGGTCACGGTATTGGCATGGGCATCGGAGCTCAGTTAGCCAGGCCCGGAAAGCAGGTCTTTGTGCTCACCAGCGATACCAGTATCGGCATGGGGGGCGGAGATATAGAGACGGCGATGAGGTATAACCTGCCCATAGTCTATTTGGTTTGCAACAGCGGCAGCCTGGCCGGCGGCGTCGATTGCTTCTTCCAGGGACAGGCCCAGTCCTGGGACTACCTGCCCAATAATAGGTATGATCAGATGTACCAGGCTATCGGTGTTCACGGCGAGCACGTCACCGAGGCCGACCAGATCCGCCCGGCACTCTATCGGGCCTTCGACTCGGGGAAGGCAGCGGTGGTCAATGTTTTAGTGGACAACCGGGTGGTGCATCCGTGGTTTGAATCGCTCTCCTTCCGGGAGGGAGTCATCGCCCATCAGCTAGATATAGGCAAGATTCCCGAGCCCTACAGGTCCTATCTCCTCGATGGTCGCACCCCCGAGGTAGAGGCTGCGTTGGAGAGGGCCGGGGTGCCCCGGAGCAAGACCAGAAAGCGGGTCATGGCCTATGACCGTGCTACCTGTGTAGGCTAGAAGGAGCATTGTGACAGCAGAGAAGACTTTGACAGCGGCGAAGCAGCTATATAAAGACCGCAGTAAAAGGGCCAAGGAGCTGAAGAGCGAAGGCAATAAGGTGATGGGTTATTTCTGTTGCTACACCCCTCTTGAGCTTATCACCGCAGCGGGGCTAGTTCCCTATAGAATTATGGGGGACACAAAGGAGCCTACTACCGAGGCCGATATCTACCTGGATAACGTATTCTGTCCCTACGTTCGCACTTGCTTCGATATCGCCATGAAAGGGAGATACGATTTCCTCGATGGCTCCATATGGCCCACCTCCTGTGACAACCTGATAAATGTATTTGGAATCTGGGAGTATAACCTGAAGCCTGCCTATCTCTATCAGCTCAGCATCCCCAAGGTGCCCGATTCAGTGGCCCTGAATTTCTTTAAAAAGGATATAGGCTACCTCAGGATAAGCCTGGAGGTGCTTGTCGGCAGGGAGATCTCAGATGAAGCCATCGCCAACGCCATTGACCTGCACAATGAGAACAGGGCTCTACTGAGGGAGTTCTATGAGTTAAGGAAACCAGACCCCCCTCTCCTTCATGGCTCCGAGGTGACCCAAATACTGGTCGCCGTGATGAGCGTCCCTGTGGCCGAGGCTAACCAATTGCTGAGGGGTGTAATAGATGAAGTTCGAGAGCGCCGCGATGGCCCCGAAGTGAAAAGCGCCAGGGTGCTGATCTCGGGGAACGAGCTCGATGACTCAACCTTCATCGAGCTGATCGAAGATAGTGGGGCCAATGTGGTTGCCGATGATCTTTGCATCGGCACAAGATTTTTCTGGCATGACGTGGAAAAGACTCCCAATCCTTTAGACGGGCTTACCAAGCGCTATCTCTTCGATATTAGGTGCCCCCGCATCTACCGGGGAAACCCGGAGATGTCCCGTCGCGAGGAGATGGAGGAACGGTTTAGGCATATCAAGGATTTCGTCAAGGAGTTTAATGTAAATGGGGCCATCATCTACGTTTTGAAATACTGCGATTCGGAGGAGTGGGAGGCCCCGGACCTCAGGGACTATGTGCAGGAAGAGCTTGGCCTGCCTGTCCTTCACATCGAGCACGACTACTCCACGGTGGCCCTGGCCTCCTGGAGGACAAGGGCTCAGGCCTTTGTCGAAATGGTGGGGTGAAATAAAAAGGAGGTTGAAGCTATGGCGGAAGAAAAACGTGGCGAGGGAAAGCCGTCGATTAAAGCAACCAAAGCGGCGGAGCAGATAGGCCAGTTGCGGCGGTGGCACTATGACCGTCTTAATCATGCCAGTGACTATGGGCAATTTGTTGCCCTGAGCATGATCGGGGTGGCCGATGAGGTATTGAGGTCCTTCGATGTGATGGTGTCTCTAGGGGAGAACTATGGCCCCGTCTGCGCGGCCAAGCAGGTCTCGGGGCACTTCTGTGAGATAGCGGAGGGGGACGGCTATTCTGTGGACCTCTGCTCCTATCTCAAGGTGGGCATGGGCTATCTCAGCAGAATGAAGGAGGTTGGGGGCACGCCGCCGGAGGCCCCCTATGGGGGGATGGGAAATCCCGACATGATAGTGACGCCAGCCCTTTTCTGCGATGGCAGGTATAAATACCCCCAGGCAGCGCGGCGGTATATCGATGTCCCCAGCTTTGTCTATGACATGCGGGATCTACCCTACTGGGACTTTGATAAGGGCCCAGAGTATATAAGCCGTTATGTTGACTACTACTACGAGCGGCTCAAGGAACTGGTGGCTTTCCTGGAAAGGGTTACCGGAAAGAAGTATGACCCCGATCGGCTTAGCGAGTGCGTCGACCTGTGGATCAAGAGTCACAACATATTCCACGATGCCTGTGAGTTTCGCAGGCGTCGCCCCAACCCTCTACCATCGCAGGATTCCTTTGCCGTCTGCTTTCCCAACCTTAACTTTAAGGGGACAAAGGAATGCGTCGATTACTACCAGACGCTATATGATGAACTAAAGTATATGGCAGATAACAAAATAGGGGCCATTCAGGATGAGAAGTATCGCATCTTCTGGCTTGGTCTGCCCCCCTGGTTCTACCTAGGGATATTCAATTACCTTCAGGACAAAGGCGTCTGCACCCTGGATCGGACCTACGATCCTGGCGATAGAATAGAAGATGTTGACCTGAGCGATCCCCTCTATGCGGTAGCCAAGAAGTGCTACGATTCACTCTGGTTTGGCGGTGGGCGGATGCGCCGCCAGAACATGGCGGGGCAGTTCGCTGATTTCGTAACGGAATACGAGGTGGATGGCGTGATAACCTTAATGGCCACCACCTGCCGCATGTCCACCGGCATGCTTCACCAGAGGAGGATAATCAATGAATGGGCCGGGGTGCCAGTGCTCAATCTGGAGGCCGATATGGTTGATGTGCGCACCTTCTCCGAGGCCCATGTTAAGGCAAGGCTGGACGCCTTTTTAGAGACCATAGACGCCAATAAAGGAAGGCGAGCGAGCTAATGAAAGGGGCCAGGGCCTTGAGAACCCTGGCCCCTTATTTCCTCTCTACTTCTTCCCTTTATCCGCCCTGTATTTAGCAATCCCTTCAACCCAGGTGAAGTGCCCCATTGTCTGGAATAACGCTCCTGTCCGCTCCCACGTTTGGTCCAGTATCTCCCGGCATTTGTCAGTCAGCTCGTCCCAGGGTATGTTGCCGGTTACCATGACCATGAGCCCGGTGGCCCATATCTCCTGGAGCACATCGGCATCAATGAACATCTCCACGAAGGCTGGCTTCGACTCCTTCTTCACGAAGTCGAAGGCCCTCTTCAGGGCCGGCTTGACCTCAACATCGCGCTCAACCAGCTCGGTATGAATGCCAAACTGCTTGAACATCAGGTCGTAGCGGATGTTGGGCAGGGTGGCACTGCTGTCTTTCAGCCAATCCCCGGTGGGCTGGCAGGCCTCGGGGATGAAATGCTGATAGCCGGTAGCCACGTAGCTATTGTTCTCGTGGACGAAGACGCAGGGGATATCCCACCGGACGCAGGTCTCTATGTCCATGCCACCGGCACCGACGGCTCCATCGCCCATGATGGCAATTATCGGTCGATCGCGATTGTTGAGCAGGCCGAAGGCCAGGGCATGGCCCGGTGAATGGCCGAAGCCGATAGTATCAGAGGCGTCCAGCACCGATGGGGCGAACTTCACCATCTGCCAGTCGGTGAAATAGGAGGCTGCGGTAAAGCCGTCGATGACGGCATAGACCTCGTCATCCAGCTCCTCACGCAGGAACTCCGACATCAGCTTTCCAGCGAGGTCAGGGTGAAGGGGCGTCTTACCTTCCATGGCTTTTGTTCGATCGACAGTCTGCTTATAGTAGCGCTCCTTGGTTTCGGCCACCTCCTGCCGCCAGCCGTTCCACTTCTCGGGCGGCTTGGTAATACCGTTGGCCTTGCACCAGTCGATCATCTGCCTCAGCACCATCTTCAGGTTACCGATAAGCTCAAACTGGGTGGCCATGCCGGTGCAGGTATATTCAGGGCAGGTCTGCACCTGAAGATGCATCGCCGTATCGCTCCAGAAGGGGGACGCGCCGAAATTCTCCAGGTAGCCGATGCGAAGCCCCAGGACCATGGTGCGGTCGGAGCGCCTGAGCACCCTCCCCCGTGCCCTTCCATAGCAGTTGAGGGAGTCATATTCCGATATGGCCCCCCGGGTGGTCCTACGGCAATGGGTGGGGATGCCGGTGAGCTTGACTAATTCCTGGAGCTCAGGTATGGCCTGGTCAATGGTGACGCAGTCGCCGGCCACTATTGCCGGCCGTTCCGCCTCCATGAACCACTCCATGGCCTTCTCCAGCATCTGAGGATCGGCCGCTCTCTTGGGGATCTCGCTGCGACCGGCCCAGGTAAGGGGGTGATAGCCTATCAGGTAGTTCTGCCTCGGCCCGTGGCGGAAGGCGTCAAACGCAACCTCCCCGGCGTATTCCAGAACAACAGGGCCGGTGGGGGGTGTCATGCACGACCGGAAGGCCCTCTTCAACTCGTAGGGCATCGTCATGAAGTTGGTCACCCTGGTGGCATATTTGCTTATGCCATCGTAGAGCTTGTAGGCCCGACTGATACCCTGACCCATGATCATGTTGTCGTCCAAGGCCATGCTGGTGTAAGCAAGGAAGACGGCGGGGGATGCGGCGCTCAACCCCTGAACCGAGCCCGTGGTGGCGTTGGTGGTCGCGGTTCCTGGGCCGATATAGGCCACTCCTGGCCTCCCCGCTAGCCGGGCCCAGCCCTCGGCAGCGAAGGTGCCAGTATCCTCGCGGCGCACGTGAACCCTTTTGATGCCATGCTTCTGCATCTCGAGCTCGGCTTGCAGGGTGGCGCCAGAAAGAAGACCAAAGATATATTCTACCCCCTCGGCCCTGAGCATCTCAGCGGTCATGGTGTGAACATTGACGTCTTCTTGTAAGTATTGCTGTATCCACTCGGCTGGTGGCGCTACCTCTGCGAGCTCGGCTCCTGGTTTCATGGTCTCCAAAATCATCTTCTCTTCTTTCTTCTCATCTGCCATGATTCCCTCCTTTTTATGATTTGGTCTAATTCTGGCTCCTCGCAACCGAGTTGTCAAGCCTTTTCTGAGATTTGATGTGTAATTACTTGGGACATAAGTTCTCCACCCGTCTTCCGTAGAACACCATAATTCAGATTAAGCTCTCTGTCGTATAGTCGCGATAGCGCGGCTCGCCAGAGTCCTTGAAGCGTGGTATGCTTGGGCGCGGAGAAGGAAGCCTCGGATGTGGGCACTACTAACGCTCTCGGCGTCCTCGGGGACGCCATCCTTCTCGCACCACCAGAGGAAGTGGCTCAGCTGGTCTCAGTAGGAAGCGACGGTCTGCGGCGATCTCCCCTAGCTCTGGAGGGCGGTGCGCTTGTACATCCAGCCCATACCTAGACCATAATTGGTCTGCGCCAGCTTGCCAATGTATCCCTCCTCCTTCAGTTCCCGCAATCTCTCGATGGGGAAGACACATCTGAGGTTGCTTGAGGAGAGCTCTTTAGCCCAGAGGAAGCCCTTTATCAGGAGCTTCGTTAAAGAAGCGAAGGTAACCGGTTACGAGGTATTGCTGACTTATGCAATGCCCCAATCCCACCCGAAGGGATATCTGAGGAGCGGGTGGGAGTTCTTTGTTCCGTCCACAATGGTGGGCGGTACTGGACTTGAACCAGTGACCTCTTGCGTGTGAAGCAAGCGCTCTAACCACTGAGCTAACCGCCCAAAATCGTATCTATTTTAGCCCCAGAACCCAGCTTTGTAAAGGGGGGAGCGCTTGCTTCGTCAGTTTTTGGCCACAGATCTAGCCCGACTGATCCAGGGCTACAGGCTCTGTGCCAAGACCGAGGGCAAGAGCGACCAAACGATAGCCATCGTGGCATTCTGCTAGGATCGAGTCTCGGATATCGGAGCAGCTAGGTAGTGAGCCAGTTGCCGAACTCTTGTTTCATTACGCCTGGAGAAGAGATCGTAAAAGTAGGCCCTTACCTTCTCTACCTCTTTTACCTGTTCCACAACGATGTCTTTTGCTAGATGGGAGAGCACGCTATGATAGGCTCCCATGAATAGAACAGCCGTCTCCCCATCCCTCAAGGTTTCATTGATGGTCTTAGCTATGAACCTATCCCGCTCTTCAGCGAGGCGCTCACCTTGGGCTCTGAGGTCGCCGGAAGTCGTTTCAGGCGGCTTATCAGAGGCAAGCTTTGAAATGCTTTCGTGCTCTTGGATGAGAAGGGAGGCGTCCTCTGTTTTTCGTATCTCGGCCCCTTTTTCCATCAGGTCGAGGATGAGCTGATGGTTTTTGCTGCCTCTTCTCGCTGCCTCCTCGACGATCCTCCTGCCTAGCTCGCCGTCGGCAGCGAGACCGTCTTGGTATATCTTCTGGCCGGCAGCATCACACGACAGCAGATAGTCGGCCACACTGTGCCAGAATCTGGAGACCGTTTCCTTGTGTTGAGCCCATCGTTTTTCGCCAACGAGAGAGGCACTTCTCCTGTCGATGACATGGCCTAAACTTCCGAGGTCCGATTCGCTATGGATTATGGGGGCATAGAGGAGCTTCCTCATCTTGGCTCACTTCCCGGCCGCTCTCAATGCCTCATCAAAATGCCTGGCGGCAATCTTGAGGGCGGCAACCTCCAATACCTCAGGTTTTGACCCCAGCCCACTTAAAAACTCCCTTATGGCAAGCATGGATGCCCTTCGGCAGATGGCCTCTATGTCCGAGCCTACCAGGCCCTCGGTGGCCCTGGCCAGGTCTTCAAGATCGACATCGCTGGCCAGGGGCTTATCTCTAGTATGAATCTCGAATATAGCAAGTCTAGTTTCCTCATCAGGGATAGACAATTCAAGCTGAAGGTCGAATCTACCGGCTCTGAGCAGGGCCGGGTCAATAATATCCGGCCTATTGGTGGCAGCCAGTACCACTACTCCCTTAAGCTCCTCTATCCCGTCGAGTTCGGTCAGGAACTGGCTTATCACCCGCTCGGTAACGTGCGAGTCGGCACTGGCTCCTCTGATAGGCGCGATGGCGTCTATCTCATCGAAAAAGATAATGCACGGGCTGGCCTGTTTGGCCTTGCGGAAGACCTCTCTCATGCCTTTCTCGGACTCGCCGACCCACTTGGAGAGGAGGGCTGGCCCCTTGACCGAGATGAAGTTCACCTCGCTCTGGCTGG
>Ga0209979_1002512_pt1 | contig 17423 bp, 16 predicted proteins | sample AnhtaG_FD_183114 | JGI IMG/M metagenome (GOLD analysis project Ga0209979, IMG submission 183114) | Deep subsurface microbial communities from Anholt, Denmark to uncover new lineages of life (NeLLi) - Anholt_01485 metaG (SPAdes) (version 2) | ecosystem: Environmental > Aquatic > Marine > Oceanic...
TTTTCATCAACTAAATGGGAGAAGAGCCTAAAATAATTAAATGTTTTAATAATATTGATAGGGACGGTTCCACCATTGCAAGAAAAGTTATAGGGGTTTGATTCATCAAACCCACTTTTAAAGGAGAAAAATTGATGAAAACAAACAAAAATTTTTATTTACACCTTGGATTGATAACTCTCTTTATCTTTCTATGCTTGTGCAACTCAACATGGTCACAAGAGAAAAGCCAAAAAAAACTAACCTATGAACAAGTATACCAGAATGCCGAACCCCGCCTTTTTAAATCCATGCCTTCCATCCGTTCCTGGCTCGACGACGAACATTATCTATTATCTGAGAGAGATGAAAAGACAAAAAGCACAAAACTCTACAAAGTAAGCGCAAAAAAAGGGAAAAAAATCCTCCTCCTTGACTACGAAAAAATCCAGAAAAACCTCCCCAAAGACCTTATGGCAACCCGGCACACAGCCAATCTCCCTGATTACTCCGGCTTTCTCTATTCATACAAAAATGACCTCTATTATTACTGCACAAAATCTGAAAAACTCAAACGCCTCACCTCCACTCCTGACGCAGAGAGAAATCCCCGGCTTTCACCAAACGGAAAATATGTCGCCTACACACGCAACCATAACCTCTTTGCCCTGGATATAGAAAACGGGCTGGAATCCCAGCTCACCACTGACGGCTCCGATACTATCTATAACGGCTGGGCTTCCTGGGTTTATTATGAAGAAATTCTTGGGAGAAGGTCCCGGTACGCAGCTTTCTGGTGGTCTCCTGACAGCACTAAGATAGCATTCCTGCGTTTTGACGACAGCCCTGTTCCAACTTTCCCGATTTTTAGAGCCAGAGGAACCCACGGCGATCTTGAGATCGAAAGATACCCTAAAGCTGGCGATCCAAATCCCAAGGTCAAGCTGGGTATCGCCACCGTCGAGGACAGGAAGATTGTATGGGCGGATATCGATGAAGAAGCAGACCATTATGTAGCATGGCCCTTATGGTTTGTTGACAGCTCTAAACTCACATTCCAGTGGATGAACCGCGAACAGAACAATATCAAAATCTACACGGTTGACCTCAAAACCGGAAAGAAAAAAGAGCTCTATGACGAGAAACAACCATCCTGGGTTGAATTCTTCGAAAATCTATATTTCTTCAAGGACGGAAGCGGCTTCCTCCTCCGCAGCAGCGTCGACGGCTGGAGCCATCTCTACTATTACGATTTAGACGGAAAGCTTAAAAAGAGATTAACTGAGGGAGAATGGACAGTCGAGGGCATTTCCCTGGTGGATGAAAAGAATGGGAGAATATTTTTCTCGGCAAAAAAAGATCAAACAACAGAATCTCATCTCTTCAAGGTAAAACTTGACGGCACCGGCTTTAAATGCTTGACCAAAGAGCCCGGCTCCCACAGAGCCAGAGTGTCCCCTGGAGGAAACTATTTTATTGATTCTTTTTCAAGTATCCATGCGCCCTCAAAGCAGGACCTTTACAGGATCGATGGTACTTTTGTGAGGAATTTAGGGGACAGTCGTACACCTCTTATGGAAGAATATGCCCTTGGGAAAAAAGAACTTTTTTCTATTCCCACAGAGGACGGCTGGACTCTCCCCGCTTACTGGATTCTGCCGGCTGATTTTGACAAGAACAAAAAATATCCTGTTCTATTCACCATATACGGTGGACCTGGTTCCAGTTCGGTCTCCAATTCTTATCCTTCTCTGTCTCATTTTTACATGGCCCAGGAAGGAATTATTATATTTAGTGTTGACCACCGCGGCTCCGGATATTTTGGGAAAAAGGGAATGTCCCTCATGCACCGGAACCTCGGCAAATGGGAAATGCACGACCTTATCGAGGCAGTAAAATGGCTTCATAAAAAGCCATTTGTAGATAAGAAAAAAATCGGTATCACTGGAGGAAGTTACGGCGGCTACACAACCTGTATGGCCCTGACCTATGGGGCGGACTACTTCACACATGGATATGCCCGCTCTTCTGTCACGCGCTGGGGACTTTATGACACAGTATATACAGAGCGCTATATGGACAGACCTTTCGAAAACAAGGACGGCTATAAATTCGGCTCAGCGATGACCCACGCAAAAAAATATAAAGGGGTACTCTTCCTTTCCCACGGTACGATGGATGACAATGTTCACATGCAGAACACTACTCAGTTGATCGATAAATTCATGGACCTTGGCAAAAAATTCGAATTTATGCCTTACCCCAACCAGAGACATGGTTTTGGAGGAAAGAAAAGAGCCCATTCCTCACGGCATTACATAGATTTCTGGTTCAAACACTTCCTCAACCGCTAATGTAACAAAAAAACAAAATAGGGGAAAAAAACAAAATAGGGACAGGCCCCATTTTATCCCTTTTTCAGGCTATTACTTACTAATCGCTTTTTGTCTTTCTTCCTCCTTATATTTGATATTGTATTTCCCCTATGATATAGAAGCAGAAGAGGGAAATTTAAGCCAAAGAGAAAACTAGTGCCTGCCCAAAAGCAACTCCTCAACTTCAACAGCCACGGAATAAACGCTTTTAAGAAAAAGAGTCAACATGTCTAATCTTTTCCAGGAATACAAAGTGTCTTTGAAAGATATTTCCGTTGAAGAACCTCTAGATCTGTACCTATTCAGACCAATTGCATTTATTCTCGTAAAACTCATCTATCGATCCTCTTTGACGCCAAATCAAATATCTTTTCTTTCGATTCTAGCAGGAATATTAGCCGGTTTCCTTTTTGCTTTAGGAACTCCTGCCAGTTTTATATATGGGGGGATTATGTTCGGCCTGACACACATCCTGGACCTGTGTGATGGCATGATCGCCCGGCTGAAAAAAACAGGGACGCCAACAGGACGTATCATCGACGGCCTTGCAGACTATGTCAATGGGGTTGCTGTGTATACTGGATTTGGTTTAGGTCTTTCCAGGTCAAGCCTTGAATTCCCTATCTCACCCATATTGATAGTGCTTTTTACGGGTATTTGTGCGGCAATCCACTCAATGATCGCTGATTATTTTAGAAGTGAGTTCATGGCACATGCTCTTGACAAAAGCAGATCTGTTCAGGAAGAAAGAGAGCTGTTTACTTCGGAACTAAAAAAAATGAAACAGATCAAAGGAAAATATCTCGAAAAACTTCTGATCAAAGTGTATCTAAAATATTCCAGGGTTCAAGCAGGACAAACTTCAAAAAAACGAAAATATGACCAGAAAACATATTTTAAGACGAACAAATCATTGCTTCGTTTATGGAACTGTCTCGGGGCATCGGCTCATATCTCCATGTTCATGATCTCTTCTTTTCTTTTTAACCCGGCTATTTTCTTTTACTTTGTCCTCGGTATAGCCAATATTGCGATGCTTGTGCTCTGGGTGTTCCAAGTTAACACGAATAAAAGAATCGATTTAACTGCAAATGTTTAGCACGCTTCTTTTGGTTATGTTTGGATCCCGCTTAGCTTTTTCATTTGTATTTCCTCCTTTTGACTCCTCTAAAACAGGTTTAAGCCTATGAAGACCGGGCAGAGGAAAGTCTTGTCTTCTGATTTTTGATTATGATACATTAGCAGTATATCCAAGGAGAGGAAAAAAATGAGCCTAATAGAAATAATATTAAAACTTCTGCTGGCTGTTGCCCTTGGCGGGCTTGTCGGCCTCGAGAGAGAATCCAGTCAAAAACCGGCTGGATTCAGGACAAATATCCTCATCTGTGTCGGAGCAACCATGATGATGGTCCTCTCAGGACTCCTTCTCCAAGAGCAGGGAGAGGGCAAAAATGACATCACACGGATTGCTGCAGGTGTAATTACAGGCATTGGATTTATTGGAGCTGGTACAATTATCCAGGCCAAGGGAACCATTGTGGGCCTTACAACGGCTGCCACTTTGTGGGCTATGGCAGGTCTCGGCCTTGTGATAGGTGCTGGGCACTACTTGATTGCAACCATATTCACTGCCATAATCATCCTAACACTGCTCCTCTTCAGACAGATCGAAGCTCAATACTTGAAAAAATCATTTTACCATTATCACTTAAAAGCTAAATACTCCAAAGATATTCTGGTTAACATAAAAAAACTTGCTCTTCATGAGGGATTAAAATTCGAAGAGGTAACGCTTAAAAAAGAGGGGGATCTCTCCTCCATAAATTTCTCCTTCCAGACCACTGAAGAAAAAGAGCATAAATTCAACCAGAGCCTTCTCAACATGGGTGAAGTATCAGAGATAAAGATTGAATAAAGAAAAACTTCTTCTCGCCACCACAAACCAGGGAAAAGCAAGAGAAATCAGAAGCTATTTAGAAGATTTACCCATCAAAATATGTACTCTTAAAGACCTAAACACTAAAGTATTTTTTACTGAGAAGGGAAAAACATTTATCGAAAATGCCAGAGGGAAAAGTCTATTCTTCAGCGAACACTGGGAAGGCCTCACTCTGGCTGAAGATTCAGGATTGGAAATTGAAGCACTTAATGGAGCCCCCGGAGTTTTATCAGCCCGGTTTTCTGGCGCGCAGGCAACTGATAAAAAAAACAACCAGAAAGTTTTAGACCTTATGAAAGATGCTCCTTCTGAAGAGAGGAAAGCCCGGTTTGTCTCATGTATGATTATCTCCCGGAAAGGAAAAATCATTAGAGAGATCGAGGAGAGCGTGTGGGGCTTAATAACCGTGGAGAAAAAAGGCAATGGCGGATTTGGCTATGACCCTCTATTTTATTATCCTCCTTTAGGAAAGACCTTTGCTGAACTTTTACCGGAGGCGAAAAATAAAGTGAGCCACCGCGGCCGTGCCCTTAAAAAATTGAAGGAATTTCTCCTTGAATATGAGGATTAAATATAGGGTCAAAGTATGGGGCCAGACTTCTGAAGCTTCAATAATAAAATTTTTTTAAATTAATCCCCTAATATTCTGGATCTTATCCTGCTGCCTTAGCACATTAAAATTATTATTAATTTGAAATTCTTGCCTCAATTTATATTGTCATAACGAGTCCGAAGTGACGCGGCAATCTCACAATTTAAAATCGAGATAAAAGTAGCTAGTCAATTCTCTTTTTTTGATTATTGAAGTTTTAGAAGTCTGACCCCAATGATTTTCTTATTTTTTCTTAGATGATTCCCCTACTGTGATGATGTCCTTCATCTTCTTGAATGTCTTCTCTCCGATTCCTTTAACCTTCATGATCTCTTCAATCTTTTTGAACTTGCCGTTTTCTTTTCTGAAATCGATGATTCTCTGTGCCACTTTTGCTCCTATTTTGGGAAGCTTTTGGAGCTCGGTTAAAGATGCAGTGTTGATATCGATCTTCTTTACGCTGGCTTTCTCACCTGCCTGAACTTGAGTATAAAAAGCATAAGAAAAAACAAGGCTAAAAACAACACACAAAACTAAACTCTTGATTATTAGGTTTTTCATTGTAACCTCCTTTCGCTTCTCTCTAATGCAATTTTTAGGCCACTTTGATATAAAACATATCTTCTTTATTATCAATCCGTTAAAAATGACTCGTTTTTTTAAAAGGTAAATGGATGTTTACAAAAACCATTTTTACTGGCAACAAACGTTTCCAATAAAAGAATCCGATATTTAAGTGTAGGGAAAAGTATGATCTTTTTTTAAATTTTTGAAGTTTTAGAAGTCAAATCCTAAATCAAACAAATTAGGCTCTTCTCCCATTTAGTTGATGAAAAGTCTTTCCTATCCTTTCGTCATTCCTGCGGAAGCAGGGATCCAGTCTATTATAAAATATTTTTTTTATTCTTCTGGATTCCTGCTTCCGCAGGAATGACAACTTGCCTTCTTACTCCGTCATGATTTTCAACTAATTGGGAGATGAACCACAAATTATAAGTCAGGAGCGGGGATGGCTCTTCTTGTAGACCTTAAGGAGCTGCTTTAAATCAAGGTGGGTATACTTTTGGGTTGTAGCCAGGCTTTCATGCCCCAGAAGCTCCTGGATAACTCTCAGGTCAGCACCCCTGCTTAAAAGATGGGAAGCAAAGGAATGGCGAAGGGAATGAGGACTGATCTTCCTCCGCATTGCTGTGAAGCGGATGTATTTATCAACGATCCTTTCTATTGAACGAGAGGTGAGTCTCTCTCCGCGGTAATTCAGAAATAGCGCTTCCTCATTTATTTCACCCTTATTGATTTGATGCCTGACACGAATGTAATAAGAAAGGCTCTCCTCGGCTTTTCTTCCAAAGGGTATTAGCCTCTCCTTTTTTCCTTTTCCTCTGATCCGGATGAGTCTCTCCGCAAAATCCATATCGCTTAAATTGATACCAACCAGCTCACTGACGCGAATTCCTGTTGCATAAAGAAGCTCAAGTACACCTCTATCCCTTAAATCCAAGGGCTGGCGGGACTCAGGTAAATCCAGGATTTTGGCCATTTCATCCTCTGAGAGAAAAGTGGGCACATGTTTTTCTTGCTTTGGAGTGGCTACCAATTTGGCAGGATTATCCTCCACCCACTTCTTCTTCATGCAGAACTGGAGAAAAGAGCGGGTTGCAGCCAGCTTACGGGCAATGGTTGATTTTTTATTTTTTTTCTCCTGTTGTTTGGCCATAAATCCTCGAAGACAAACATTGTCAATTTCCCTCAATTTAACTTTTCTCTCTTCCAAGTAATTAGCAAGCTGGCGCAAATCTCTCTCATAGCTTGCGATTGTATGGGGAGAGGCATTCTTCTCATATTTGAGGGAGGTGAGAAACTCGCTGATTTCTTTTCTCATTCTATTAATCTGTCATTGTGATGCGGAAAATGACGTGACTATTTTATCATAAAATTTGTAATAATGGGGCCTGTCCCCATTTTATAATTCTTCGTCTTCTTCTGAAGAGGCTGCCTTCTTCTCCCAGATCTTCTCCCGTTCCACCTCCTCCTTATAGCTGCACTCTTCATTGCTGCAGTAAAGAATAGGATTTCCTTTTATGAGGTTTTTTCGAAGAATAAACTCTCCGCCGCATTCAGGACAGGGCTGTGAGAGAGGCTCATCCCAGGTTGCATAATCACACTCCGGATACTTGCTGCAGCCATAGAATATCCTTCCCTTCCTCGTTTTTCTCCTCATAAGAGTCCCTTCGCAGTCTCTTGGGCACCGGATACCCGTATCTTTTAGCTCTTTTTTTATATATTTACACTGAGGGTAATTCGAACAGGCGATAAAAGTCCCGTATCTCCCCCTTCTCACTACAAGCTGAGAGCTGCACTGAGGACATGTCTCTTCCAGAAGCTTAACTTCCTTCTTAACCATGCTCTCCCTGAATTTACAATCAGGATAACCTGAACAGGCTCTAAACCGTCCGTAACGCCCACTTTTTATAACAAGCTGAGAGCCGCATTGTGGGCAGACATCCTCCAGAGGAATCCCCTTCTCTTTTACTCCTTCGACCTTCTTCGCATTCTCCAAATCCTTCTCAAGAAGAGAATAAGACGATTTTAAGTATTCAATCCATTCCAGCTTTCCCTCACTTATACGGTCAAGCTCATCTTCCAGTAGAACTGTAAATTTAAATTCCATCAAATCAGAAAAATTCTTGATTAAAAAATCAGCCACAAAAATCCCGAGTTCTGTAGGGATAAACTTTCCTTTTTCCTTAACAACATAAACACGATTTTGTAATGTATAAATTATGGGAGCATAGGTGCTTGGCCGCCCGATTCCTCTTGCTTCCAGTTCTTTGACCAGACTTCCTTCTGTATAACGTGGAGGAGCCTGTGTAAAATTCTGCTTGGACTCCATATCGATTAGTCTCAAGCTCTCTCCAGCTTCTGCCTTAGGCATAATTTTGTCTTCCTTTTTCTGGCTGGGATACATGACTAAAAACCCGTCAAATTTTATAACTTCCCCCTTGGCTTTTAACTGGTATTTCGAAGCGCTGATGTCGAATTCTGTTTCTTCGATCTGGGCTGAGCTCATCTGAGAGGCGATAAATCGATTCCATATAAGGCGGTATAGATTGTATTCATCCTTATCAAGGTATGGCTCAACTTCCTCAGGAGGAAGCGAAAATGTTGTGGGACGGATAGCCTCATGGGCATCCTGCGCTTTTCTTTTATTTTTGTACACGCGCGACTTTTTGGGGAGATACTTCCTGGAATATTCTTTCTCAATGTGCTTTCGGGCCTGAGTGGCCGCCCCCTCAGAAGTACGGACAGAATCAGTTCTTATATAAGTGACCAAACCCACTAAACCCAGATCGCCAATTTCAAGGCCTTCATAAAGCTTTTGCGCTACGGACATCGTCTTTCTCACTGTAAATCGATGCAGCCGGAAACCATCCTGCTGGAGAGTACTGGTGATATAAGGGGGAGATGGATTCCTCTTTTTTGCCTTTACATCAACACCTTCTAAGACAAAAGATGTCTTTTTAAGTTCAGATACTATCTCTGCCGCACTTTTCTCGTCCTTGACTTTGGTCTTTTTACCATCAATCTTTACAAGATTTGCAGCAAAAGGAGGAGGATTTGAAGCTTGAAGCTGGGCTGTTATAGACCAGTATTCTTCAAGGATAAAATCTCTAATCTCTTTCTCTCGTTCACAAATCAAACGAAGCGCTATCGACTGAACCCGGCCCGCGCTCAAGCCTCTCCCGATCTTGTCCCACAAAAGGGGACTGATGCGATATCCAACTAACCGATCAAGTATTCTTCTCGCCTGTTGAGCATTGATCTTTCCCTGATCGAGCTTCCCAACATTATTAAAGGCTTCATCAATGGCTCCTTTTGTTATCTCATGGAAAAGAACCCTGTGAATATTTTGATTGAATTCCTCAAGAACAGCGCTCAAGTGCCAGCAAATCGCTTCTCCTTCTCTATCCGGATCAGCAGCGAGCAGGACAGAATCGCACTGTTTGGCGGAACTTTGAAGCTCAGCAACTATTTCTTTTCGCTCCGGGATAATTACATAATCAGGCTTAAAATCGTGTTCGATATCAACGCCCAATTCTTTCTTAGGAAGATTCCGGATATGCCCCATGGAAGCTTTGACCAAATAGTTCGGTCCCAGGTATTTATTAACAGTCTTTGCTTTAGCAGGCGATTCAACAATTACCAACTGTTTCCCCATCACAATCTCCTCTGGAAATATTTCCCCGGTCTCTGGAGAGCTAATCCTTTAAGCTCCAGGCCGAGTAATGTAGAGAGAATTTCTGAAACAGAGAACTCTGTTTCCTCAATCACCTCATCTATATGGGTAAGGGAGTCTGGTTTAAGGAGTTCATAGACTTCCTTCTCTTGAGCGCTCATCGATGGAGGTTTCTCCTTTTTATCTTCTTTCTGAGAGAGAAGATGTTCCTTAATAGGAGATGGAAGTTCCTCTGCCACATCTTCCCAGCTCTCAACCGGCTTTGCTCCAGCTTTAATCAGCCAGTTCGTGCCCTGGCTGAGCTCAGAAGTTATATTGCCCGGAACAGCCATAACTTCCCTGTTCTGCTCCAGGGCTAAGCGCGCTGAAATCAACGACCCGCTCTTCCTTGAGGCTTCAACCACTATAAGGGCAAGAGATAGACCGCTGATAATCCTGTTTCGGATTGGAAAATGATATGCTAGCGGGGGAGACTTCAGAGGAAATTCAGACACCACAGCTCCTTTCTCGACGATCTTTCCAAAAAGCGCACGATTCTCTCTTGGATATATGTTTTCTAAACCTGAACCTAACACAGCTACAGTTTTTCCTCCTTCCAGAGCTCCCCAATGAGCAATGGAGTCCACACCACGGGCTAAGCCGCTGACTATCACAATCCCTCGAGAGGCAAGTTCCCGTGCCAGCTTCTCTGCAACAGCCCTACCGTAAGCTGAAGTCTTCCTTGCACCTACTATGGAAACCGCCGGCCCCTTCAAGGCTTTTACGTTCCCTGCACAATAAAGGACGAAGGGAGGATCAAATATTTCTCTTAAATATTCAGGATAATTTTTATCCTCATAGGTAAGAACGAAAATATTTTTTCGCTCCAGCCTCTCGATTTCCCTGCAGGCTTGATCCAGAATCCTTGGAGAAGTCAGGACCAGCGCCGTCTCTTTTTCTATACCTAAGGCAATAAATTCCCGGCTTCCGGCTTTAAAGGCATCTGCAAGAGTGGGAAAATGGTCAACGATCTTTTTTGCAGTTTTGAGATTCTCAGCCAGAACCAGGTTTAGTGCAATCCAGTACTTTCGGCTATCTTCCACCTTTAATCAGCACATAGCGTGGGAGGGAGAGCAAAAATGGGAATGTGCGTGTAAGAGATTACTTTCTCTGTGGTGCTGCCCATAAAGAACCGCTCTAACTTGCTCTGGACACAAGTGGATATAACAATGAGGTCAAAGTTGTGTGTCTCTGCATAATCCACGATTCCAATCGCGGCATTGATAGCACGGTGGACTTCCTCTGTAACTTCTATATCTGTCTTTTCTCTCTTTTTTCTTTGTTTGAGTCTTTTATGGAGAGATTTAAAAAGCTCATCCAGAACTCTGGGCGAAAATTCATAGTCATGGAGCTCAAGCACATGAAGGAGCGTGAGTTCGGAGCCAAATCCCTTTGCCAGTTTCCAGGCAAAATCCCTTTCCACTTCTTCCTGGTCAGAAAAATCCGTAGGGACAATAATTTTCTTAAATTTGGGTTTTCCTTTCCTTTTTTTGGTTACAAGGACGGGAACAGAGGAACTTCTTAAGACCTGATTAGCCACGCTTCCAATAAAGAGTTTCTCCATCGCAGACATCCCTCTTCTACCTAAAACGATCAAATCCACCTTCTCTTTCTCGGCTGTCTCAATGATTTTTTTAGAAGCGGTACCTTCTTTGACAATGATCTTGAAAGGAATCCCTTTAGCTTTTTTCAGTGCGTTGAGCTTATTTTTTGCTTCTTCCTTTACAAAAGCCAGTCTCTTAGCCAATTCTCCCTTGACAACATAAGCCGCATCATAAAGGGCAGGAGAAAAATCAGGGACTACGTGAAGCGCTACAATGCTGGCTTTGAAGGTCTTAGCCAAAGCATCCGTATAGAGCAAAGATTCCTGAGCTTCATCGGAAAAATCTGTCGCCCAAAGTATTTTTTTTATAAAATTAGCCATTTTTCTCTCCTCTTTCGAGCTTGGCTCAAAATTCGCATGGTTATTTTAACAGGAAAAAACAAAAACACAAGAAAAATGCAAAAAAAGGAAAAATGACATAATAATCTATAAATAGACGTCTCTTTATATTAGGAAATGCGGATAATACCAAATACATTACATCATATAGACGTACAATTTCCTCAAATTTTCTTATTTTTTTAATTGACATAAAGCGATTAATAGATTAATCTACTGCAGAGGTGAAGAAAATGGCTACATCAACTATCCGCATCCCTGAAGAGAAAAAAAACATACTTAAAGCTATCTCAAGCCTGGAAAATAAAAAAATGAACGATATAATCGTCGAATTAATAGATGAATATGTGGAGAGACACAAAGAATCACTCGAACTTCTTTCTATACCTGGGTTATACGAAAAATTGATCAAATCATCTGAGGAATTCAAAGAAGGCAAAGGAGCAACTATAAAGGACGCCAGAGAAAAGTTACGGAAGAAAAGGGAGAAAACAACTTTATAAGAAAAACGCAGACTAGGGGCCTCTTTTTTCCTGCATTTTTTCCTTTATTGACGCAAAATATAGAAATATAGTATATTTGCAAAAAGGAAATAACAATGAAGGAAGATTTGCTTAAAAGAATAGTTATCGATCCAGAGACAATTGCTGGGAAGCCAATAATACGAGGCACAAGAATCCCTGTCGACCTAATACTTAAATTATTAGCTCAAGGAAATTCAACTAAAGAAATATTAGAGGATTATCCTCATCTTACAAAAGAAGATATACAGGCAGCTCTTCTTTATGGAGCTAAAGTAATCGCAAGTGAGGATGTCTTTCCAACAAATGTTCCAAGATAAACATTGACACTTAAATTCCTAACAGACGAAAGCACCGGAATAAAACTAACCCACGCCTTAACTTCTTCTAATTTCGATTGCTTCAGTGTAATCGATATTAAGCCTGGAATGAAAGATATTGATGTTTTAAATACTGCTGTAAGAGAAAAAAGAATTCTTATTACCAACGACAAAGATTTTGGAGAATTAATTCACCGTCAAAAATTATCTCACCATGGAGTTATCTTATTAAGATTAGAAGAAGACACTCCATCAAAAAGGATTAAAATCGTTAAAAATGTTATTGATAGGTTTGGAGAAAGTTTAAAGGGTAAATTTTTCGTTGCCTCTGAAAAAGGATTTCGAATAAGATAATTTTATATATATAAATAGTGGCTATTCCCATTTTTCTATTTTTATCTTAACCTCAATATTATTAAAAAAATGTATATTTATTTATATACATGAGGTTACACAGAAAAATAGAACCGTCCCCATTTTCTCTGTTACGCTTATTACAAAAAGTATATAATTACTAAGGCAGGGATTTTCGATGAAACTGTTAAAAATAGGAATATCAGGCGTAAGAGGAATTGTTGGGGAAACAATTACCCCGCAATTAGTCATGAATTTCGCCTGCGCTTTTGGCACCTATATCAACTCAAAACCAGTCCTAATGGGCAGAGACACCAGAATTTCAGGCCCAATGCTCCATTCAGCCTGTATTTCTGCTTTAACTTCCACTGGGTGTGATGTCATAGATCTGGGAATTTGCCCCACTCCCATCCTCCAGTATATGGTCAAAAAACTCAGAGCAAAGGGAGCAATATCAATTACTGCCGGACATAATGACATCAAGTGGAATGCACTGATCTTTATCAATCAAGAGGGAACCTATCTCAATACATTCCAGGGAGAAGAAGTCTTAGACATTTACCATCTAGGAAAATTTGCTAAGGCTTCAACCGATAAATTGGGTAGAATAAGTTCAGCCAATAATTATTCAGATGTCTATTTTAAGAACCTGAGCAAGTTTCTCGATGTACAGACAATCAAAAAAGCGGATTTAAAAGTCATAATTGACCCTTGTAATGGAGCAGGAGCAAAAAGTATAGATGCACTCAGCCAGCATTTAAATTTTGAATTAGTCTCCGTCAACAATGAACCAAACGGCTTTTTCCCTCATGATCCTGAGCCCCGTCCAAGGAATGCCCAGCAAGTCGCCTCAATCATTAAAGTTATAAAAGCAGATGTCGGCTTTATCTTAAACAGCGATGTTAGCCGAGTATCCTTAGTGGCCGAAAATGGAGAAACTTTATCTGAGGAATACGCTCTCCCCCTAATAGCCAGTCATTACCTAAAGAAGACCCCGGGAGCAATAATCACAAACTTTTCCACTTCAAAAATGATCGAGGACGTAGCTCAATACAATAACTGCACAATCATTAAAACCAAAGTCGGACAATCACACTCCATTCAAACATTAATCCATGAAGATGCCGTTATGGCCGGCGAAGGAAGTGGAGGAATAGCCATCCCTGAATTCCAACCCACTTTTGATGGATTTTTAACCATAGGCCTAATCTTAGAAATAATAGCCAAAAGAAAGAAAAAAATCTCTCAATTGATCAAAGAGCTCCCCAAATATCATATAGTCAAAGAAAAAATATACTGTCCACCCACAAAAGTTCATTCCGTAGTCAATGGAGTCAAAAAACTCTATCCAAATCAAGAAATAAATGATTCAGATGGAATAAGAGTAGACTTAGATAATGGGTGGGTTCATATAAGAGCTTCGGTCACAGAGCCAATGATCAGGATAATTGCTGAAGATAAATCAAAAGAAGGAGCGCAGGAGAGTGCCGAAAAGGTGATTAATTTCATCTCATCGCTATTAAAATGAAGACTGCAACGTCTTTAAAAATAAGCATTTCAGGCGTAAGAGGGATAGTGGGCGATAGTTTAACTCCTCAGCTCACAGCTTCCTTTGCCCAGGCGTTTGGCACTTACTTAGGGAGAGGAGTAGTTATTGTCGGTCAAGACTCGAGAAAATCAGGCACAATGGTCAAGAAAGCTGTTTTATCCGGACTTTTATCCGTAGGCTGCCAACCAATTGAAATCGGTATCTGCCCTATCCCTTCTATTCAATTTTTAACAAAACAATCCAAAGCCATAGGAGCAATAGCTGTTACAGCCAGTCACAACCCAAAAGAATGGAACGGCCTAAAATTTATTAACGAGGAGGGACTGTTTCTAAACTATCATCAGATGGAAGAATTTCTAGATATCTATCATCAGGGAGAGTTCTCTCTGGTTGAAGCACATAAATATAAAAATCCAAAATTTGAAAAGAATCCATCAAGGCCGCACTTTAAGAAATTGTTATCCTATTTCAATGTTGATTTAATCCGCCAGAAAAAATTTAAGGTCGCCATAGACTGCTGCAATGGGGCAGGCGCAGTGCTTGTCCCTCAATATTTAGACGCTCTGGGCTGTCAACCTATTTTAATCAACTGTGTGCCTGACGGCTTATTCGCTCATCATCCTGAGCCTCTTCCTGAGAATATCGCCACGCTTTGCAGAACCGTAGTTGAAGAAGGGGCTGATGTGGGTTTTGTCCAGGATGCTGATGCAGACAGATTAGCCATTGTCAGCGACAAAGGTGAACCTCTTGGAGAGGAAATGACTCTGATTCTAGCTTCGAAATATGTCCTGAGCAAAAACCCTGGACCGGTTGTTGTCAATCTTTCAACTTCTCAGGCTATAGATGATATCGCCAGAGAATTCAATATTCCTGTAATCAGGACAAAAATAGGAGAAATAAATGTCGTTGAGCAGATATTAGCCCAGCAAGGAAAAACAGCCATCGGAGGAGAAGGAAATGGAGGTGTGATTCTCCCTGGCATTCATCCCTGCCGGGACAGCTTCACTGCAATGGGCCTTATTTTAGAATATATGGCAACATCAGGAAAAACAATTTCCGAGCTTCAAAAGGAAGTTCCCAAATATTATATGATTAAAGACAGGATCGAAGGAACACAGGAACAAGCCTACCGTCTTATGAGGCAATTAAAAAAGAAATACTGGAATAAGGGAGAACTCTCTCTTATTGACGGCTTGAAAATTCAGTTCGATAATTACTGGATTCATATCAGGCCATCAAACACAGAGCAGATAATCCGATTGATCGTCGAAGCCAAAAGTCAAGAAGTAGCTGAAAAAATCGCAAAGCAATTCAAAAAAGAAATTGGAGAGTTATCAAAATGGAAGTGATAATCACGTCAAATTACGAAGAAATCTGCGAGAAAGCAACAAGAATCATTCATCAAGCCTGGAAAAGAAAAAATAACCTTGTTCTAGGCCTTGCAACAGGGAAAACACCTCTTGGCGTCTATAAGAAGATTGTAGAATTGTATGAGAATGGAGAAATGGATTTTTCTCAGGTCGTTGCCTTTACCCTGGATGAGTACTTATGGCTGGAAGAAAACCACCCTCAAAGTTTTGCCTATTATATGGAAAAAAACTTCTATCAACACACCAATATTAAGGCGGAAAATATTTTTCGTCTTGAAGGGAAACCCGAGAATATTAAAACCCACTGCCAGGAATATGAAGAAAAAATCAAAAACTTGGGAGGAATTGATATTCAAATATTGGGCATTGGAAGAAATGGCCATATCGGATTTAATGAGCCGAGTTCCTCCCTCGCATCACGAACAAGAGTTAAAACATTAACCCGGGAAACCATTGGAGATAACGCTCGATTCTTCAAGAATAGAGAAGATGTGCCAAGATTTTGCCTAACAATGGGCATCGGGACAGTGATGGATGCCAAAATGATTATTCTCTTGGCCTCCGGGAAGAATAAAAGCGAGGCGGTCTTTAAAAGTATAGAGGGCCCGGTCACCGCCATGGTTCCTGCTTCGGTTCTTCAGCTCCATCCTCAGGTTAAAATAATTATTGATGAGGAAGCCTCCTCTCTGCTGACCAGAAAAGAATATTATAAGTGGGTTTATCAAAACAAAGAAAAAGTTAAAGATTTTCTGGAGTAGAATGACAGAATACAAAATCATTAAAAATTGCGATATCTATACCCCTATAAAAATCATAAAAAATGGTTCCATCCTTATTAAAGGAGAAAAGATAGCCAAGGTTGGCCACATCAACGAATCAGAAATCCCTCGTGAAATAAAAAAATATTCTTTTAAAAACAAACTCGCTGTCCCGGGCTTTATAGATATCCATCTCCACGGTGGAGAGGGTGTTGATATTTTAGGTTCCACACCAGTATCAATCGTAAAGGCTTTAAAAGCTCATTTAAAAAACGGAACCACTTCTCTTCTGCCAACCATAATGACAGCCTCCCATCAACAAACCCTTCAAACGATAAAAAACTTAATCCATATCAAAAAGAAGTTTAAAGATATTCCTGAGATTATCGGATTAAATCTGGAAGGGCCTTATATATCAAAAGAAAAATGCGGTGCCCAGTCAACGAAATACATCAGGAAGCCATCGCTGCCTGAGATGAAAGAGTATATCGAAGCTTCTGAAAAGAGCATAAAAATAATGACCGTAGCTCCGGAAATCGACGGTACAATAAATTTCATTCACTTCCTGACCGAACAAAAAATCATTCCTTCAGCCGGGCACACAAATGCGGATTACTCACAAACAGAACAGGGTATAAAATCGGGAATAAAGCTCGCGACACATCTCTTTAATGCGATGAGAGGCATCTTTCATAGAGAGCCCGGAGCAGCCGGAGCTTTGCTTTTAAACAATGAAGTCTATACGGGAGTTGTTGCAGATGGAATTCATCTTCATCCTTCAATCCTCAAATTGATTACAATGGTTAAACCCCAAGAGAAAATCATTTTAATTACTGATGCCACGAAATTTTATGGAATTAAACAAGGCGCATCTTTTGACCAAAAAGGAAAGCTCATTGGCAGCGCCAAAGCACTCAATGCATCCTTAAAAAATATGATAAAATTTACTGGAGTTACATTCGAAGGAATCTTAATGGCTGTCACTCTGAATCCGGCTAAATTGTTAAATATCGAAAATAAAAAAGGACAGCTCAAAAAGGGATGTGACGCGGATATTGTTATTCTGAATAAAGCTTTTGACGTCAGAACTGTTTTCTTTAAAGGAGAAAATTTATAAGTAAAAAAATTGAGACAAAAAATGGGTACAGGTCACATTTTTTTAAAAAACTAAAACTATCCAACAGTATAAATTGACTTTAATTCTTGAGATTGCTACGTTGCTTTGCTCCCCGCAATGATATTTTTTATCTCTTGTTATTGTGGGCTTGATGAATCAAACCCCTACAAAAAAAGACGAGATTGCCGCACTACGTTCGCAATGACAACAGAGAAATTACCTTCCCCTTTTAGATAAAAAATCTAATTATTTTATTATAGCAACTAGTGGGTTTGATGAATCAAACCCCTACAATTTTTCCTTATCCTCCTAAGAGGATTGAGCTTTTTGA
>Ga0209979_1002513_pt1 | contig 17418 bp, 13 predicted proteins | sample AnhtaG_FD_183114 | JGI IMG/M metagenome (GOLD analysis project Ga0209979, IMG submission 183114) | Deep subsurface microbial communities from Anholt, Denmark to uncover new lineages of life (NeLLi) - Anholt_01485 metaG (SPAdes) (version 2) | ecosystem: Environmental > Aquatic > Marine > Oceanic...
ATTAGCTGCTTCCAGGTAAAATCTTCAATCTTGCCTGCACCAAAGCTATTTCCTATTCTAAAGTCCTCACGCAATAAGGGTCCCTTGGACTCTAGGGACCTGAAAAATACATTAAGTGGCGAAACAATTATGTGCCACAATCTGTTCCAGTAAAGGGCAACATAAGCAACAGCCCCCAGGCTAATGACCATATGCAACCACCACATAATCCGATGCCACATCAGCAGGCTACTCTCACTTAAACCGCTAAAAGCCAGAGCCAAAATGAAGCCACCGGGAGACCATGGTGCCCAACTAGGAGTAGTTTGGAGTTCGGTAGCAGCAATACGAAACCCTTCAACAATGAAGCCAGTAACCACCACGGTAAAGATGAGGAGCAGCGCAATTAAATCTTCCCTTTTATTATCCAGTCTATCTGGTTTCTGGACATATCGCCTAATAATAGCCAAGATTACGCCAATGAGAACCAATATGCCACCAATATCGGTAACTAGTGAGTAGCCCAGGTAGAAACTACCATGCATAAAGTGAAAGAAATAGTGACTGATGGCATCTAGGAGTGCCCCTAGCAACAGGATTATGCAGCCAATAAAAATGAAGAAGTGTATTAATCCAGCGTAGAATTCCTTAGGTAAGAAATCTTTAGTTAAAAGAGGTCTATGCCCGAGACCATCAACTATACTAAAGAATTTCCGGTGCAATAAACCATCAACTATCCCGGTTGTTATAAATTTCCATATTCTCTTGCCGATATGGCTAAACCTATCTTCGGCTCCACCGAGTCGCCATAATTTGTAACGGCGGTATAGAGCATAGATTAAGATGCCAACTACAATAACTGCCAGAGGGTAAAGAATTTCACCAAACTCAATATTCCCGAATACATCTCGGCTTGGAATCATTAATTTCTAACTCCGTCTAGCTTAAAGCTGGTTTCAGCGTAAACCAGCGACAGGTATAAAATACTATTACTACTACAAAAAATAGCGGTAAATACCTTGGTATTAAATGACATAAATTCCTTCGTTCATATCTCTTATTAACTAGCTTTTTTAGCACGCAATTCCTTAATACGGTTGGTAATAGCTGGGACCACCTTAAAGAGGTCGCCCACAATGCCATAGGTGGCTACCTCGAAAATAGGTGCTTGCTTATCGCGGTTGATGGCGATAATCACATCCGAGTCCTGCATACCAACCAGGTGCTGAATAGCACCGCTGATGCCGCAGGCGATATAAATTTTGGGTCTCACTGTCTTGCCCGTCTGACCGACCTGACGTTCCACGGGCATCCAACCGGCGTCTACGGCACCGCGCGAAGAAGCTACCACACCGCCCAATTCGTCAGCCAGCTCTTGTAGGATACGGAAATTCTCTTTGGCTAGCATGCCGCGTCCGCCAGAAACAATTATATCTGCTCCTGCTATGTCCACATCTTCCGCCCCTTTGCGGGTATCAACTACCTCCAGCACCTTGACCGCTATATCCTCTTCCTTAAAGGTCATGGACTCGCTGATGATCTCACCCTTGCGGGAAGTGTCCTTCTCCGGCATAGGCATCACGTGTGGTCGAACCGTGGACATCTGCGGCCGGGTGCGCTCGGTCAAAATGGTAGCCATAATATTGCCGCCAAAGGCAGGACGGGTCTGCAGCAAAAACCCGTCGTCATCAATTGCCAGTCCAGTGCAATCCGCAGTTAATCCGGTCTTGAGTTCCGTAGCCACGGCACCAGCTAAATCCCTGCCCAAACCAGTGGCACCTATCAGCACAATTTCCGGTTTGTACTTATCCACCAAGTAACAAATAGCCTTGTGATAAGGTTCGGTACGATAATAATGAAATACTGGAGCATCCATCAGGTAGGCTTTGGAAGCGCCATAGGCAAATGATTCCTGGCACAGATTCTCCACCCTGTCACCGATAACCATGGAGCACAGTTCAACGTCCAGCGTTTTGGCTAAGTCAGCGCCTACGCCCAGCAATTCCCAAGAAACCGTGTGCGGCACGCCATCGGTCTGCTCCACAAAGACCCAGACACCTTTGTATTCTTTAATCTTGGGTGCTACCTTGGCTTTCTCTTTGCCCACTGCTTCGGGCACAGCTACCGCCCCAGTCTCTTTAGCTATTTCAGCGAGGAGCTGCTGCTCCTCAGGGGTAAAATAAATCTCAATAGCGTCAACCGGGCAAACATTGATACACTTGCGGCAGCCGGCGCCGGCACACTTATCTACAGCGATGATTGGCTCACCCTTATCGTTCATTTCTATGGCACTAATCTTAGGGGGACAAGCAGTCTGACAAAGGGCACCACAGGCAACACACTTGCCCGGGATTAGTCGGGCTACACCTCGGGGTTTCCTTATTTTTTTCTTCTCTTCCATAATTTAGACCGTTTGTTTATTCAGCCTTACACCCATTATAGGGAAATGATGTCTCTTTTGAGCATGTTATCTATTAATAAATGGGCTGCTTCCTCGGGGTTATTAACCCCATCACCCAATATCTCGCCCTTAGCTCTTTCTGGCGAAAAGATTTTGCGTACCTGGGTAGGGGAACCCTTTAATCCAATAGTTTCCTCGGCTAATTGCATCACCTTGTTATCCCATAATGTTACCTCAGCTTCCTCGGACATCAGCCGCATCGGTACTGTAGGATAACGAGGCTGGTTTATCTCTCGCAACACTGCAATCATAGCTGGCAAGGGTGCCTCTACTATCTCGTACCGCCCCTCCAGTTTGCGCCTGACCCTCGCCTTCTTGGCTGGCAAGTCCACATTTTCGATACGTTCCACCAGAGTCAGTTGTGAGTATTTCAGACGGGTAGCGATACCGGGTCCTACCTGAGCTGTGTCTCCGTCAATGGTCTGCCTGCCGCAAAGCACCATGGCCACTTCTTCCCTTTGGGCAAGCCGCTTGATAGCCTCAGCCAAAACCCGACTGGTTGCCAGGGTATCGGCTCCGCCAAAGGCGCGGTCGCTCAAGAGTATGGCTTCGTCCGCTCCCAGGGCTAGGGCTTTTTTCAGGGTAGCCTCAGTACTGGGAGGTCCCATGGAAATTGCTACTACGCGAAACCCGTATTTATCTTTGAGCCTTAGGCTTTCTTCTAGCGCATGGGTATCAAATGGATTGACAATGAAAGGGACACCTTCTCTGATCAGGGTACCGGTAACCGGGTCGATTTTGACTTGGGTGGTATCTGGTACCTGTTTGATGCACGCAACAACTAGCATTAGTACCCCTCTCTTAACAAACTTTTTTAACCACTTTCATTAGCGCTCCATTGCTCTTGTTATCCCTTTAACTCTCAGATTTCCATCAAGTTAAGGAGGCGGCACAAGTAAGTGCGGATGGCGTAATTTGGTAATCTCTATGTATGCCGTGATCGTCCCGGAGTTCACTTTTGCCCAGATTAAGGGCTTCATCTCTAGCGAATACTAAAGCCCGGTAGCATCTAGTATTGCTGGCACATGTTTCTCCCAGCCAATAGGCATAATATGCACACCCTGGCACATACCCTTAAGCTCGTTGATTGTGTTAGCCGCAATTTCTACAGAAGTTTGGGCCTTATTCTCAGTCTTGGCCATTTTGTCAACCAAGTCGTCAGGCACAAAGACACCAGCTACATTCTTATTCATATATCGAGCCATACCAGCCGATTTCAGGGGTATTATTCCAGCTAGGATGGGAATATTGAATCCCTCCGCCCTCTTCATAAATTTAGCGAAAGTATCAACCTCGTAGATAGCCTGGGTTTGAAAGAACTTAGCCCCGAGCTCGATTTTTTTCTCCATCTTCATCAACTGTAGTTCAAAGGCAGCCTCGGTATCAGCACCAGGGTTCACCACTGCCCCGGGAAAGAAATCGGTCTTCCCGTTAAGCTCGCCGCCAGCCATGTCATAGCCTTCGTTTAACTTCTTTATGACCCACAATAGCTGCACCGAGTCTAAATCATAAACTGACTTGGCTTGGGGATGGTTGCCGAGTGAAAGTGCATCGCCGGTAAGGGACAGGACATTTCTAATCCCTAAGACAGAAGCACTCAACAGGTCTGATTGTAGCGCTAATCGGTTCCTATCTCGGCAGGTCACCTGAAATATAGGGTCGTGCCCCAGTTTCTTTAGAAGGTGGCAGCTAACCAGCGAGCCTAGGTGCATCACTGCACTTTGTTGGTCAGTAACATTGGCACCATCTATTCTCTCCCGTAAAAGCTCACCTATCTCCTCAATCTCAGTGGTGTCTGTCCCTATCACCGTACCTATCTCAACAGTCACCACGAACCTTCCTGCCTCTAAGGATTCTTTTAGGCTCATATTATCTTCCTTTCTTATTAGTCATTTGCTCTAAATCAATTATTAAAAGTGTCCATCTTTGTCACTAAATCTTACCCTATCTTGAACATATCTTCAATCCTCCCATACACACATGCCTTCCATCTGAGCTACCATTTGCTAAAGCCTTTACCAAAGCTCTTTATTTAAGCCCAAATATTATCACAAACTTGCGTGCTCGGCAAGCCCCCTAACACCTTATTTGCCATTATTATCTCTATGTGATAAACTGTAGGACTAAAAAAGAATTGGATATGAGAATACTAGTAACTAATGACGATGGTATATTTGCCCCAGGGCTATGGGGACTAGTTAAGGAGCTAAAGAATATTGCCCAGGTAGTGGTCGTAGCCCCGGATAGAGAGCAGAGCGCCATAGGCACCGCAGTTACCCTGCACCGACCGCTAAGAGCACAAGAAGTAACACCTATAGTGCCGGAAGTAGAAACTTATTCAGTAGAGGGCACTCCGACGGATAGTGTTATCCTGGCTTTAGGTCAGTTGGTTAGAAACAAGATAGACTTGGTCATTTCAGGCATAAATCGTGGGTTAAATCTGGGTGCCGATGTATTTATTTCAGGAACAGTGGGGGCGGCTCTACAGGGTTATCTGCGTGGTTATCCAGCCCTTGCTGTCTCAGCAGATGCCGTGAACCACCGCCAGTTGAATAATGCCGCTAAATTCGCTGCATTGGTAGCTAAAAGGATTGACTGTGGGACTCTGCCGGCCAATATTTTCCTTAATATAAACCTGCCTAGGTTGTCTCTAGCCAAAATCAGAGGGGCAAAGATTACCCGTTTAGCCAGTGAAAGTCATACCAACTCAGTTGACGAAAGGGACGATGGTACGGGCAGATGTTACTGGATAATCCGTGACAGAATGAACAATAATACGAATAAGAAAACAGATATATGGGCAATCGAGCAAGGTAATATCTCTATCACTCCCCTGCATACTAACCTATCTAGTAAACCCTCATCTCCTATCAGGGCTAGCCTATTCTCTGACCTTCTTTACCAGTTACGTAAATGCTATATGCTTGGGATAAAGTGAAAGGGACCTAGATGCACTGGTTGAGTGCCATAGATTGATACTTGAGAGGGGTTAGAGTGCCAAAAAGGACTTATCAGCCGAAGAGAATTCCAAGGAAGCGGGAGCATGGCTTTCGGGCGAGAATGAGCACCCGGGGTGGGCGAGCTGTCTTAAAAGCCAGGCGACTCAAGGGACGTAAGAAATTGACTGTGGTATAACACAAGAAGCAGCACCTTTGCTGAGGTTATTTGTCAACCCGAAGTGGGTTGTTTTGGGGTTAACCTCACCTCTCTGTTAATTCGTCTCTTTATTTTTGCTTGATAAATAGCCCTTTTATTAGTAAACTAGTTAAGAGCAAGGGCAATGCGCCGAGAAGGATATCTTACTAAGTCAGAACAGTATGCATTGGTTTACAATAAAGGTAGCTCGTGGGCGAATAGTCTAATAGTGATGAAGGCTTTACCTAACGGGCTTACCTTATCTCGGTGTGGCTTCTCGGTTAGCAAACGAGTAGGTAAGGCAGTAACCAGAAATAGGGTAAAGCGTTTACTACGTGAAATCTTACGATTAACACCACTTAAGCCAGGATGGGACGTTATATTCATTGCCCGTTCTGAGGCAGCTAATGCCAATTATGCCATTCTAGAGAAATCGATTGAGGGTTTGTTATCCCGAGCTCAATTATTGGTGGAGGATTATGAAGGAATTTGCCTTAAATCTAATTAGGCTTTATCAGTTGACCCTATCGCAGGTTATGCCATCATCCTGCCGCTTCACCCCAACTTGCTCTCAATATACCTATGAAGCTGTCTCAAGGTATGGTTTCTGGAAAGGGGTATGGCTGGGAGTAAAGCGACTATCCCGTTGCCATCCCTTCCATCCCGGTGGTTATGACCCCGTGCCATGATAGAGGAAGCAAATGGAGATTAGGTGTAATAGAATATTGCTAGGCAAGGTATTGCTCTTTACGATTATACTTCTGGTAAGTGGGCTAGGTATTTTCGGCTGTGTTGGAACCGGCGCTGTAGCTAGGGGGTGGTCAGGGGGAATAGTAGCTGATAGCACTCTATTTTTAGGCTCTATAGAGGGTGAGGTTGTCGCTGTGGATATATCAGAGGGCAGTGTCCTGTGGGAAGTTCCTCTGGAAACATCAGGACAAGCTGGCGGTGGCTTTGGCTGTGCCCCAGCAGCTACGACAGTAGCCATCTATGGCACTCCAGCCGTTGATGGGGAATTGGTTTATGTTGGTGGCTATAACGGTAAAATTTATGCTATTACTTCTGATTCAGGTGCATTGAGGTGGGTATATCCCCGCCAGGGCAATCTTCAACCCATTGTTGGTGGGCTTGTCGTATCTCAGGGTAAAGTCTATTTTGGTTGTTCTGACGGGAAACTTTATGCCTTGGATGCGGCTACTGGTGATGAAAACTGGGAGTTTCAAACCGGGGATAAAATTTGGTCAACACCAGCCATTGATGGTGACACGCTATTTGTAGCTTCATTTGATAAGAAACTCTATGCAGTAGATGCTACAACTGGCAAAGGAAAGTGGGAGTTTGATACCGCTGAGTCTGATACCGGAGGGACTATTGTCTCTACCCCCGTGGTCTATAATAACACGGTTTATATTGGCTCCTTTGATAGGCATCTTTATGCGGTAAATGCTACTGATGGTAAGCAAATTTGGCAGTTCCCGGTCGGGGATGAGGTTGATAACAAGCCTGAAAATTGGTTCTGGGCAAAGCCGGTTGTTTATGACAATACCCTCTATGCCGGAAACCTTGATGGGAAGGTTTATATCTTGAACGCTGAAACCGGTGACGAGGTAGTAGATGCCATTGACCTTGGAAGCCCAATTTCCTCGTGGCCGGTTCTGGTTGATGGCTCAATTATTATTGCTTCGGAAGATGGTCGGGTATGGGCTATAGATACTGGTAATAATCAGAAGAGTGAATTAACGAATCTGGAACAAAAGATATATGCTCCTCTTTGTGCCAGCGATGGGGTTATTTATATTCATACTCAAGAAGGTATACTTTATGAGGTGGATACACAGACGGGGGCAACGAGGCAGTTATATTCCATTGAATAAGTGAGGTAGATTTCGTTGGGTATTGGCGGAATATGGAATTTAATCATCCTGCAGCCGGTGATGAATATCCTCATTGTGCTGTCCCATTATCTGTTCGGTAGCTTTGGGCTGGCTATTATTGCCCTGACTATTGTTGTTAACGGTTTGATGCTGTGGCTCACTCTAAAGCAGATTCGGGCGTCCAAGGCAATGCAGGAACTTCAACCAAAGCTAGCTGAGCTTCAGAAGAAGTTTGCCAAGGATAAGGAAAAGCTGGCTAAGGAACAGATGAGGATGTATAAGGAGTCTGGGATAAGTCCTATGGGTTGCCTGGTGCCGATGCTAATTCAGATGCCCATCTGGATAGCTCTCTTCCAGTCAATTATACGGCTTTTAGCGGTGACCCCTGAGGATTTCCTGGGTTTGTCTCAGTATCTTTATTCCTGGTCAGTGGTATATTCTATGCTGCCGTTGGAGAATAATTTCCTGTGGTTAAACCTGGCTATACCTGATAGCTATCTGGTGTTACCACTGCTGGTTGGGGGCACCATGTGGGTTCAGCAAAAGATGGTAACACCGACTACTGCTGACCCCAGGCAGCAAACTCAGAGCCGGATAATGCTGTGGATGATGCCGTTGATGTTTGCCTTCATCACTCTATCATTTCCCAGTGGTCTGGCTCTCTTCTGGGTGACTTCAAGTATTATTAGAATCGCTATTCAGTATTTCGTTACCGGGTGGGGTGGCTTAGTAAAAGTAACCACTACCAAGCCAGTTGGCAGGGACAAAAAATATAAGAGCCGAATTGCCCAGGTGGAAGAAAAACCTTCAGAGTATGCTGATACTGGTGCTGATATTGTTGAACCCGCTTCTGGGCAAGAAGAAGGATTAGGCAATGGAAAGTCTGGAGATAAGCGCCAAGACCGTGGACGAGGCTATTCAGAACGCCTTAAAGAAATTGGGCGTCAGCCGGGAAGAAGTAGAAGTCACCATCCTAAAAGAAGGTAGAGCTGGCATCTTGGGTTTAGGGGGTGAAGAGGCTAGGATTAGGGTGACGCCTAAGGAAGGCGCTAATATGGCTGAGGCAGCCAGGAGCGTGTTGGAGACGCTGCTTAATGTAATAGGGGTGAGTGCTTCTGTGACGTCTCAGGTTAGACCTTCTGGCGAGGGACAGGAGGAAGATGCTGCTCCGATTGCTTTTGATATAAAGGGTGAGGACTTGGGTATTTTGATTGGGCGGCGAGGACAGACCCTTTCTTGCCTGCAATATATTGTTAGGCTTATTGTAGCTCATCAGATGAAGGCCCGGGTGCCCATAACTATTGATGTAGAAGGGTATAAGCAGCGTCGCGATGAAGCCTTGCGAGCTCTGGCTTGGCGTATAGCGGAGCAGGTGAAGGTTAGGGGAGTAGCATTTACACTTGAACCTATGCTGGCTTATGAGAGGCGTATCATCCATCTTGCTTTAGCTGACCACTCTGATGTTACCACTCAGAGTGTTGGTGAGGGTGAGGCTCGCCGGGTAGTTATTCAGCCCAAAGAAAAGTAGCTGAATTAGTCTAATTTGATTTATTGGTTTAACTATGCTAACCTTTAGCTTGGAAAGGCAGTGACGGAGAGGAGTAAGGGGAGAGCGGACACTCAGCGAGTCTGGTAGGGTGGAAGCAGACGTGGTCGTCCCCTGAAAATCACTCCTGAGCCACCAACCGAACGGTGGACTATAAGGCTAGACCACCTAGTAGACTTGGTCGGTAGCGTCAGCCGTTATCATTGACGAGGGCATGAAGGTGTGCCCTGAAGGAGTGCCCCCGCCTGAGGTGGGGGAAGTAGGGTGGTACCGCGGGTCTAATAAGTCCCGTCCCTAGAGGGCGGGATTTTTTATAATATAGAGGTTTTTTATGTTTCATCCGGTTGATAGTAAGGTGAATCTTCCGCAGGTTGAGGAAAACATACTGAGCTTGTGGAAAGAGAAAAACGTCTTTGAGCGGAGCGTAGAAAGCCGTCAGGGTAGTCATCGTTTCGTATTATACGAGGGGCCACCTACGGCTAATGGTAGCCCCGGTATTCATCATGTGCTGTCTCGCGTGTTTAAGGATGTTATCCCTCGCTATAAGGCAATGAAGGGCTATTATACACCGCGTATTGGCGGTTGGGATACGCATGGATTGCCGGTAGAGTTAGAGGTGGAAAGGGAGCTCGGGCTTTCCAGTAAAGTCGATATTGAGAAGTTTGGTATTGACCAATTTAATGCCCGCTGCCGGGAGAGCGTCTTGGGTTATCTCAAGGAATGGGAGGCAATGACTGAGCGCATTGGCTTCTGGGTTGACCTTGAGAATGCCTATGTTACCATGAAGAATGAATACATTGAGAGCTGTTGGTGGGCAATAAAGCAGATGTGGGATAAGGGTTTAGTCTATCAGGGTTACAAGGTTACCCCCCACTGCCCCCGCTGCGGCACCTCCCTCAGCTCCCACGAGGTAGCTCTGGGCTATCAAGATGATGTTGAAGACCCGTCTGTTTACATAAAGTTCCGCATAGCAGATGAGCAGCAATCTCCTCGCCCCCCTGGTTTTTCTAAACTTGCAAAATCACCACTACCAAAATATTTTCTAGCATGGACTACTACCCCCTGGACACTGCCAGGTAATACGGCACTGGCGTTAGCTCCTGATGCTCGCTACGCAATGGTAGAGTATAAAACGAGTGAAGGGCAGAAGGAGATACTGATTTTAGCTGAGTCCTTAGCAGGGCAAGTTCTAAATGGGGAATGCAAGTTGTTAGATACAATACTAGGAAGAGACCTAATTGGTCTTGAGTATAAGCCCTTGTTCCATCCTCATAAATATGGAGCTGAGGTCAGCAAATTCGTTCAGGATTTTGCCGATTCCAGCAGGACGATTCTGACTAGTGTCTATTCTCCACACATTGATTATTTCTATCTACCTGATGCTCCCCCGGGTCAGGAGAGGCTTTGGTTCGAAACCTACTCCCTAATCGGGGGTGATTTTGTGTCCTTAGATGAGGGCACAGGTATTGTCCACATCGCTCCTGCCTTTGGTGAAATTGACTACGAAGTTGGAGAGACAGAGAAACTCTACTTCGTTCAGCCAGTAGACTTGCAAGGTAGAGTTACCGGAAATTATCCCTTCTCTGGCTTATTTGTCAAAGACGCCGACCCTCTTATTCTAGATGACCTCAGGTCAAGGGGGCTGCTGTTTCGCAGTGAGACCATTCGCCATACCTATCCCTTCTGCTGGCGTTGTGAGTCACCCCTTCTCTACTATGCCAAGCAGACCTGGTATATCAGGACAACGGCGGTTAAAGAAGGGCTTATTGCTGGGAATGAGGAGATAAACTGGTACCCAGAGCATATCAAGTATGGGCGGTTTGGTGATTGGCTGGAAAATAATGTGGACTGGGCTTTTTCCCGGGAGCGCTACTGGGGAACACCACTGTCTATATGGCGTTGCCAAGGTTGTGGCTCTTATGAGTGCATTGGCAGTGTGGAGGAGCTAAGAAACAAACCAGGCATCGCAACCTCACTTGCGTCGCCAGCACTAAGCGATACCCTTGATTTGCATAGACCCTATGTAGACGAATTAACCTTTACCTGCCCTTCCTGTGGTGGGGAGATGAGGCGGGTGCCCGAGGTAATTGACTGCTGGTTTGATTCAGGAGCCATGCCGGTAGCCCAACACCACTATCCGTTTGAGAATGATACCCTGCTTGAAGACGGGCGATTTCCTGCTGATTACATCTGTGAGGCGGTTGACCAGACTCGTGGCTGGTTTTATAGTCTGCACGCTATATCTACTCTGCTGTTTAATCGCCCCTGTTTTCAGAATGTTATCTGCCTGGGGCATATCCTTGATGCTAAAGGGGAGAAGATGAGTAAGGCAAAGGGGAATGTGGTTGAGCCCTGGGCGGTAATCAATAAGTATGGGGCTGATGCTCTACGCTGGTATTGCCTTACTGCCACACCGCCGGGCAATGTGCGCCGCTTTTCTGAGGATATGGTGGCTGAGGTAGTACGCCGCTTTTTATTGACGCTGTGGAATGTCTATTCCTTTTTTGTTACCTATGCTAATATAGACCATTTTACTCCTGGCTCGGGAACTCCATCATCAGAGCCATCGGAGCTTGATAAGTGGATTATCTCTGAGCTTAATCAGCTTATAGTTGATGTTGACTCGGCGCTGGATGCTTATAACCCAACTGAGGCGGGAAGGAAGATAGAAAGCTTTGTCAACGACCTATCTAACTGGTATGTGCGCCGGAGTCGTCGCCGCTTCTGGAAGAGTGAGAATGACGCTGATAAGCTATCGGCATACACTACACTTTATGAGTGTCTGGTTACGCTGTCAAAGCTGCTGGCGCCATTTACCCCCTTTCTAGCTGAGGAGCTGTATCAGAACTTGGTGTTAACAGCATTTTCCGAGGCTCCCGACAGCGTGCACCTAGCTGATTTTCCGGTGGCTGATATGAATAAAATTGATAAGCAGTTGGCGGCTGATACCAGATTAGTAATGAAGATATCAAGTCTGGGGCGGGCAGCTCGGAGCCAGGCTGGTATTAAAGTGCGCCAGCCTCTGGCTAAGGTCGTGGTCAGAGTTGGCTCTAGCCAGGAGAGGGAAGGGCTTGAGCGTTTGATGCCACAGGTATTGGATGAGCTTAATGTAAAAGGTTTGGCATTTGTTGACAGTACAGCGGAACTTGATAAGCTGGGTTATGCAGTTAGCTCGGAGGGAAATTACGGGGTAGCTATTCCTGTGGAGATTCCTCCTGAACTGGCTAGAGAGGGGATGGCACGGGAGATAGTGCACCGATTACAGATAATGCGCCGCTCGGCTGGATTTGATATTGCTGACTATATTACTACCTATTATCAGGGTGAGGCTTATATGAAGCAGGTAATAGAAGATTTTGCCGACTACATCAAGCAGGAAACACTATCCCGGCAGATTGCTGAAGGGATTCCTGAAGAGGGTGTCTTTACTGAAAGCTATAAGTTGGCTGGCTATGACATATTATTGGGGGTGAAGAGATTAGGCTGACTTAGGGTGGTGGACTCTCGATAAGTATAGCGTAGGTGATGTGCTTAGTATTGTCCCGCCAATAGGTTATTTTTATGCTTTGACCAATTTGATAGGAGTGTATCGCTTGGATTAATTCTTCAGCGGTAGTAATTTCTCTATCTTCAAAGCTAACAATAGCATCACCCACCTCTAATCCGGCTTCATCGGCTGGGCTGTCAGCAACTACTTCGCTGATAAATGCTCCCTTATTAACGACTAAGTTATACTTGTATTTTAGATATTCATTTACAGTAGATACCCCCACCCCGAGCCAGGGGCGAATCACATAGCCATTCTTAACTAACTCCTCAATAATTGACATTGCCACCTTGCTACTTATCGCCCAGCCCATACCCTCTACACCGACCATAGCAATCTTGACGCTGGTGATGCCGATTACTTCTCCTCTCATATTTACCAGTGGACCTCCACTGTTGCCTGGATTGATAGCAGCATCAGTTTGAATAAGGTCGTATAGTGTTTGTCCTGAGGATACCGGTAGAGAAACCCCTAAGCAACTGACAATCCCTTTGGTAGCACTTATCCCCAGCCCCAGCGAGTTGCCGATAGCTACTACCCAATCACCAACCCTTAGTTCAGAAGAATCTCCTATATTAGCTGCCGGTAGATTTTGGGCATTAATCTTGACTACGGCTAAGTCAGTAAGAGGGTCAATGCAGACTGCTTCTGCGGGGAAGGTTTCGCCATTAGCCAGAGTTATGGTGATACTGTCGGCGCCTTCGACCACATGATGATTGGTTACGATAATTCCATCTTCGTCAATGATCCACCCTGAGCCAGCGCCCTCCTGGGGTCGGTTAAGAATGTCGTAGGTTATAACGTTGATAGCTGCCACTGAAGGCTTAACCTTAGCCACTACATCGGCAATATCAGGTAATGCTTGAGCATCACTTTCTATAGGGGGTAGCGTCCATTCGGGGTCGATTGGGGTAGCAGTATAGGAGGACGGTGGGCTTGGCGGTGGCATGAAATCTACGCTGGGCAGCAGGTGGCAACCAGCGCCCAGGGTAAGGGATAAAATCAGGATAAAGGAACAAACTAAGTACTTTATATTTACCCTTTTCATTATTTTCATAATTATGGCTTCATTATATAGGTGAAATATTAATTTCCTGTTAATTTCCCTGTTCTTCTGCCCTTTTATTGTAGCACTTGGGCAAAATTAGAGCAAAAATAAGGGGCTGGCTATGACCCCAGCCCCTCCTCCTGTTATGCTGATGTAAACCTACGCCGTAGGTACTTTGGGCAGTTCGAGCTGTGCCTTCCTTACCTCTTCCTCAGGATAAGCATAATCCTCAAGTTGCCCCGATAGGTAACGCTCGTAGGCAGCTAGGTCAAAGTGCCCGTGCCCGCTATGGGCTATCAGGATGGTCTTTGATTTACCTTCTTCCTTGCACTTGAGGGCTTCATCAATAGCTACCCTGACATTGTGGCATGGCTCAGGACCGCTGATAATGCCCTCAGTGCGGGCAAACTGTACCCCGGCGGCAAAGGCGGCAGTTTGAGGTACAGCTACGGCTTCAACCAAGCCCAGTTTATGGAGGTGGCATATAGTAGGTGCCATGCCATGATAGCGCAGTCCACCGGCGTGAATTGGGGGCGGGATAAAGCCGTGCCCCAGGGTATACATTTTAATCAGGGGAGTCATCCCGGACAGGTCACCAAAATCATAGGCATAAAGTCCCTTGGTCACACTAGGGCAGCTTTCCGGCTCACAACAGATGATGCGCATGTCTGGCTTCTTGCCACTAATCTTATCCCGAATCCAGGGGAAGAATTGCCCGGCAAAGTTGGAGCCACCGCCAATACAGCCGACGATAATATCAGGGTAGGCGTCTGCCATCTCCATTTGCTTCCGGCATTCCTCGCCGACGATGGTCTGATGAAGCAGGACATGGTTAAGCACGCTGCCAATGGAATATTTATAGTCTGGATGGTCTATCATATACTCTATTGCCTCGCTAATAGCCAGACCTAAACTACCGGGACAATCAGGCCATTTTTCCAGCATAGCGCGCCCTGACTTGGTCTCGGGGCTGGGGCTGGGGACACAATTAGCCCCCCAGGTCTCCATGGCGATGCGCCGATAGGGCTTCTGGTCATAGCTAATCCTGACCATAAACACCTTGATCTCTAGACCGAAGAATGCCCCAGCCAAACTTAGGGCACTGCCCCACTGCCCGGCACCGGTCTCAGTACTTAAGCCCTTGAGCCCTTGTTTCTTGGCATAGTATGCCTGAGCCGTCGCCGTATTGGGCTTGTGGCTTCCCGCCTGGTTTGTCCCTTCATACTTATAGAAAATTTTGGCTGGCGTGTCTAAGGCTTTCTCCAGCCGATATGCCCGATGCAACACCGTTGGTCTCCAGGTACGGTAAACCGCCTGCAGTTCCTCAGGGATTTCAATCCAGCGGTCTGTCCTGTTGAGCTCTTGCTCGGCACACACCCTGGGAAATAGACCGGCTGCGTCATCTACGGTTGCTGGCTTTCCCGTTCCTGGGTGCAGCACTGGTGGCATATCCCCGGGCATATCAGCCATAATGTTATACCAGTGGGTTGGCATGTCCTTCTGGTCAAGAAAATACATTCCTCTCTCCATTTTATCCTCCTTTTTTATTTTTGGTTTCTAAGCTAGTTCTAATTAGAAGCATCTAAAGCATCATCTCCCCCTTTATTTTTTTAACCACTTTGCTTTAACTCAAAGCCTCTCGTAAGCTTAAAACAAAGGCTTTGATGGAAGATAAAGTGGCATCCTCTTCCATCAACTGAATGAGGCGGCTACCCACAATGACACCATCAGCTACTTTAGCTACCCGCCTGGCTTGTTCTGGTGTAGAGATACCAAAGCCAATGCACAGAGGTTGCCGTGCCTTTTGCCTGACTCTTTTGACGAAACCCTCTAGCTCTGGAGGTAGAGTTTCCCTAGCCCCGGTAACGCCGGTGAGGGAAACTAGGTAAATAAACCCGTGAGACCTGGCGGCGACCATAGAGATGCGTTCCTCAGTGCTGGTGGGAGCTAACAGATATATGAGGTCGAGGTTATGCTTCTGGGTGGTGGCTTCCAGCTCTGTGCCTTCTTCCAGTGGTAAGTCAGGGACTATTAGTCCGTCAATTCCGGCCTCGGCGGAAGCCTGACAGAAAGCTTCCACCCCGAAGTTAAATACAGGATTATAATAAGTCATAAATACCAGGGGCGTAGCCAGCTTCTGGCGTAACTGGTTAGCTACTTCCAGGCAGACTTGAGGGGTAATACCTTGCTGAAGCGCTTGATAGCTTGCCTTTTGAATGGTGACACCGTCAGCTAATGGGTCTGAGAAGGGGATGCCTAGCTCAATAATATCACATCCATTGTTTGATAAGACGGACGCTACTTCAAGTGTGGTTCTCATAGTGGGGTAGCCCACGGTGATATAGGCAATCAGTGCCTTATAACCTGGTGTGCTAAAAACAGATGCAATACGGCTCATGATTCCATTCCTATTGCTTGACAGACAATGTCCAGGTCTTTATCGCCTCGACCAGAAAGATTGATAACTACGAGCTCATCCTGTGGCAGCTTGGCTGATAATTCAGCGGCATAGTAGATAGCATGGGCTGGTTCCAGCGCTGGAATAATACCCTCGGTGTTACACAGGAGGCTGAAGCCTTCCAATGCTTGACCATCAGTAACTCCTACGTAGGTGGCGCGACCTGTATCTGCGTAATAGCTATGTTCAGGTCCTACCCCTGGATAGTCCAGCCCCGGGGCAATGCTATGGGTTGCCAATATCTGACCATTTCTATCCTGCAGCAGATATGACTTAGCTCCGTGTAATACTCCGACCTTGCCCGCAACTAGCGATGCTGCATGTTGATTGCTCTTCAGACCTTGCCCAGCTGCCTCAACGCCAATAAATTTGACACTTTTATCGTTGAAGAAGGGATGGAACAGACCTATGGCATTACTACCACCTCCAACGCAGGCAATTAGGTAGTCAGGCAGGCGGTGATACATAGCCATGACCTGCTCCTTTGTTTCCTGTCCGATTATCGATTGAAAGTCGCGCACAATCATCGGGTAGGGATGCGGACCCACGACTGAACCAAGGAGGTAGTAGGTATTGTGGACATTGGTTACCCAGTCACGAATAGTTTCAGTGATAGCATCCTTTAGAGTGCGGCTGCCTGAGGATACAGACCGCACTTCGGCACCCAGTAGTTTAATTCTAAGGACATTGGACGATTGGCGTCTAATATCTTCTTCTCCCATATATATGATGCAGTCGAGACTCAGCATGGCACACACGGTAGCTACCGCTACCCCGTGCTGTCCGGCACCAGTTTCAGCAATAATTCGTGTTTTACCCATATACTTGGCCAGCAGCCCTTGCCCTACGGCATTGTTAATTTTGTGAGCCCCAGTGTGAGCCAGGTCTTCACGCTTAAGTAAAATAGTAGCCCCACCTATTTTTGCTGAGAGCTGTTGAGCCGGGTACAGGGGTGTAGGGCGACCAATATACTGTCGACACAACTGGAGGAATTGCTGCTGGAAGCCGGTATCAGCGGAGGCTTCAGCGTAAGCCTGCTCAAGCTGGTTAAGGGCTGGCATCAGCGTCTCGGGCACAAACTTCCCGCCAAACTGCCCAAAGTAACCACCAAGGTTAGGTAGCTGTCTATCCTTAATTGTCATCAGCCCTCCTTACTGCTTCAATGAAAGCCCTGATTTTAGCTATATCCTTAACTCCTTCTGTTTCCACACCCGAGGAGACATCCACTGCCCATGGTGCCACTATCTCAATCGCCTGGGCTACATTCTCCGGGGCAAGACCGCCAGCTATAATCACTGGGAACTGCTCCGCTGCCTGCCGAGCCAGGCTCCAGTCAAAGGTCATTCCCGTACCACCATACTTGCCTTTGA
>Ga0209979_1002514_pt1 | contig 17415 bp, 17 predicted proteins | sample AnhtaG_FD_183114 | JGI IMG/M metagenome (GOLD analysis project Ga0209979, IMG submission 183114) | Deep subsurface microbial communities from Anholt, Denmark to uncover new lineages of life (NeLLi) - Anholt_01485 metaG (SPAdes) (version 2) | ecosystem: Environmental > Aquatic > Marine > Oceanic...
AGGGAAAGCTCCAGGTCTTGGGCCAAAAGTGCCAACTCCTCGGGATCGGGATCACCCACGATCATCAAATCCAGATCGGAACGGGAAGTGGGGTTGCCGGCTGCGAAAGAACCGTAAATGAAGGCTTGCTGAATGTTGCCCAGTCTTTTGAGCCGTGCGCGAAATGGGTCTCCCACAGCCTCAGTATTGAGTATTAGTCTCTGCAAGTCTCGATAACCGGGGAACTTATTGTTGACTTGATAGTACCGTCTGTTGGCCCTTCTCTTTGCCCTAAGTAAGCCCGCAGATTCCAAGGCACGCAATTCCTTGTGCACTGCAGGTACAGACTGCCTTGTGAGGCGTGAGAGCTGACGGCAGTAAAAGGCACGAGACGGATTCATCAGAAACTCCGTCAACAGCTTCCGCCTGACCTTTGAGGTAATCAGTTTGTCCAGCATGTATCTTCCTCGCTTGAATATTGTTCGCAAAAAGCGCACGAACGCATGTACTATTCTACCATGATTCGCCACCATTATCATTTGAAAGAACCATCCCCGTTCGGTAACATTTTCATTTGACTTGACACGTAGTCAGCTCAACCAGCTGCGGAGCACTGGCTAGGCGCCGACGCCCGTCACCGACGACGAGCCGCCAACCGGTGCCGTGGTCGCCGTCACCACCGCAGCGGAAACGTCGGCGGCGCTACTGATGACAACCATCGCCAATAACGCTAAAGGGCCAGGGGAAACTTCCCTGGCCCCAAACATTTTCTCAATCGATTGCTAAGGCTCGAATACCGGAATCGGCACCCGCTTATGTTGCGTCTCCACCATGTGCCGCTTCACCCTCTCCACAAGTTGAGGATCCAACTCAACGGTGCCTCCGGACTCAAAGGCGGTCAATATTCGATCCAGTTGGTCATAGGTTATCCCTAACTCCCCCTCATCGGTCTGCCCGGCCCATAGCCCAGCGCTGGGGGGCTTGGCGATTATCTGGGGCGGTATCCCCAGTTCCCGGGCCAACTCCCTCACTTGCCGCTTGAGGAGACCACCCAAAGGCAGAATATCCACCGCCCCATCCCCATACTTAGTGAAATAACCCATCATTATCTCGCTCTTATTTCCCGTCCCCACCACCAGCCGGTTCTCTTTATTGGCGAAGTAGTATAGGGTAGCCATCCGTAGCCGAGGCTTCAGATTGGCGGCCGGCAGCCCGGCGGGGTCAGGAAGAACCCTTGCCAGCGCATCATATACGGGGCTCAAATCCACACGCCGAACCTGGATGTCGAGTTTGCTTGCCAGAAGGCTAGCGTACTCCTCATCAAGGGGGTCACTATGGATGGGCATGATCAGCCCCAAGAGATCCGTGACCCTCTTGCAGAGCACCGCCGTCACCGAGGAATCAAGCCCTCCACTGAGCCCCACTACCGCCCCCTGAGCGCCCGCCCCCTCTATCTGCTCCTTGATCCAACCGCTTATCTCCTCCGCTAGTTCCATGCCCCCTATCCCTCTCCCTCGGGATCCTTTATGGACGCCTCATGGGCGATGAGTATGGCTTTGGCTATCTCTTTCATGGGCACCCTCTTGTCCATGCTCATCTTCTGAATCTTGCGGAAAGCCCCCGCCTCGCTAAGCCCCTGGATATCCATCAGGATCCCCTTCGCCCGGTCCACCAGTTTCCTCGTCTCCAGAGCCTCCTTTAGATCCTCAACTTCCTGTTCTAGGGTCTTGAACTCCTCGAAGCGGGAGAGGGCCACCTCGATGGCTGGCTCCAAATCCTGCTCCCGGAAGGGCTTCACCACATAGCCCGCCACCCCCGCCTCCTTGGCCCGTTGCACCAGTTCCCTTTGGCTGTAGGCCGTGAGAAGGAGAACGGGAGCGATCTTCTCCTCGGTGAGGATCTTGGCTGCATCGATCCCATCCATACCTGGCATCTTGATATCCATGATCACGATATCTGGCTTCAGTTCTCGAGCCAGGTTCACAGCGCTCGTCCCATCCCCCGCCTCCCCCACCACCAGATAGCCCAGGCTCTCCATCATCTCCCGGAGGTCCAGGCGGATGATCGATTCGTCATCGGCGATGATCACTCTAGTTCTTCCCAACTCTCTCCTCCCAGACTGACCTTGGGGAAAGTGACGATGGCCCGCACTCCGCCTCCATTCTTCAACTCGAACCGCCCTCCAAGGTCATCTTCTACTAAGGTCTGCACTATCTGCAGCCCTAGGCTCCTATCCGCTTCCAGGTCGAAATCGGGAGGCAACCCCCTACCATCATCATCTATCTCGATGGTCACGCTATCGGCCTCCTCCCGCAACTTCACCGCAATGGCCCCCTCCTTCCTCCGCCTATAGCCGTGCTCCAGGGAGTTCTGGAGGAGTTCGTTGATCACTAGGGCACAGGCGGTGGCCTGCTGTGCACGGAGGTAGATGTTCGGGCCCCTGACACTCAGTTCTATCTCCTTCGAAGGGTCCATCACCCCCTCCTGCAACTGATCCACCACTCGCCGGCTCACCTCCTTGAGGTTTATCACCCGAGACTCGTGCTGGGAGAGAAACTCATGGATTACGGCCACGCTTAAGATACGGCTGATGCTCTCCCGCAAGGCCTTACGCGTCTCCCTAGACCCGGCTCGTCGGGCCTGGAGGCGTAAGAGAGCGGCGATACTTTGCAGGTTGTTCTTCACCCGGTGGTGGATCTCCTGGATCATGGCTGATCTTATCTTCGCCTCCCGTTCCCTCCGCCGGGCGGTGGTAGCATCGTGGATGGTTACCAACGCCCCCACCACCTGAGGGCCTCTCTCCCAAAATCGCCACCAGCCATCTGGGGAGAGGAGCGGCAGCACTTTCCTGATCCATATCCGCTCTCCCTCCTGGGCCTCCTCTTCTAAACATTCCACCTCTCTCAGCACCTTTTCGACCAACCCCTCGTCGGAGGTGGCGAGATATTTCAACTCTTTCCCTACCAGGCTCTCCATATAGCCCAGTCGCCGATAGAGGTTGTTGGCGATGCCACTAGCATAGAGAATTTGCCGCTGCGAATTGACCACCAGTATGCCGTCATGCTCCCCGAAAGGACTCAGTTTTTCCGCTCCCGCTAGGGTTCCACTGGCGAGCATCTTCTGGAGTTCTCTTGTCGCCCACCGGAAACTGGGAAGGCGGCGCTTATGCCGCTCGTGCTCGATCATCGTCTTCTCTACAGTCAGCGCGCCCAGCAAACTCCTTTGAGAGCCGAAGAGAGGCAACATCTCTTGGAAGATGGGCGCTCCATCGGCGATGATCCTCTGGGAGGTGCGAGCCGGCTTTCCACTCTCCAGCGCCCCGAAGAGGACAGGCCTTTCCCCCCGACTCACCGCCTGGCCGCATATCGGCTCATAGATGGGAGCCACAGAATGAGGTCTAGCCTGGGCCACCACCGCCGCCTCGTCCTCCCCTCCCCTACAGTAGAGCAGGATGTCGGCGCGGCTGATATCGGCCACGATAGGCATGCCCTTCTCCACCCTCTCCAGGAAAGCGATATCCTCTCTCTCTAGCCCACAAGATCTTATGACCGCTATGTCCATGCTCGACCTCGAGCCATCTATAAGAGGACGGCCGATAGCGCGGCGGGCCATCGACCATCAAGCCAGGTCGGGGCGAGAGGATTTGAACCTCCGACCACTTGTACCCCATACAAGTGCGCTACCTGGCTGCGCTACGCCCCGAACTTAACTCTATTATATCAAATACTACCCCCCTTGACAAGAGCCGGAATCTCCCCTTCTCGCGACGAACTCTTCCAGCGTCGCCTCCCGAATCTCCACGCCAAAGACCTCGCTAAACCGTTGGGCGACGCTCTTCCGTACCTCGCTCATCTCCGGAGCCTCACCTAGCACCTCTTTCATGGAGGTTACCCCGAACTCTTTGAGACCACAGGGGATTACGAGATCGAAATGGGAGAGGTCGGGGGAGACATTGAGAGCGAAGCCGTGGTAGGATATCCACTCCTCGATGCGGGCTCCCAGGGCGACGATATTCTTATCCCCCATCCATACGCCGATCCTCCCCTCCACACGGCCCGCTTCGACGCCGAAATCCGAGAGAGCCCGAATCAGCACCTCCTCTAGGGAGTACATATACCAGCCCACATCTTGCCGGTACCCCCTTAGGTCCAAGATGGGGTAGCCTATAAGTTGGCCCGGCCCGTGGTAAGTGACATCGCCGCCCCGCTCCACCCGGTGCACCTCTATGCCCAAACGGGCCAAGAGTTCCCTTGAGGCGACGATGTTGCTCTCATCCCCCCGCCGCCCCAAGGTTATCACCGGCGGATGCTCCAAGAGGATGAGCACATCTTCAATCCGCCCCTCCCTCCTCGCCGCGACCAGCCTATGCTGGAGGTCAAGGGCCTTCTGATATGGTTCTATGCCAAGATTCAGGAGAGGCAAGAAGCCTCCTTGGGTACTCCAGCCCGCTTGAGCGTCAGTAGGATGGTTCACCACTCACGGCGAAAAAATGCGACTGGCTCAGCCAACGCCGCTAGGTACAAAAGGGGGGCCAAATATGGCAAAGAGTCCGGCAAGTTCCCTCGGTTAATAGACAGATACTTCTCGAATCGCTGATCTCCACGATCCCGTAAATAACCATGAGTGGTATTCCTTATCGCACGCACGGTATTGACCACATAGTCCTCTTTTCTTTCAATGTGCTGTGTGCCATCTTCTTCCACCACGAGCACCCCTTCCTCGTCCACCCTTTCGGGGACAAATATACCCTCAATTATTGCATTTTCCATGTCATCATAGATGCGTGGTCCTATCTGGGTGGCAAAATACTCACCAAAAGGTGCAGGTATCGCTTCGAGACGCGGCGCGATCACGGCGTGATAGTAGGATTTCCGTAGGAACTTCTTGAATTGCTGAGCCTGCAGGCTACGCGTTTTCTCCATCATGGCAGCAAGTTGATCCAAAATGCTGAAGAACATTATTTTTTGGGCAAAGACGAGAGGCTCGGTTAAGACAAGCAAGATTTGACGAAGGAGGCGATCAATCGTAAACACCGCTTGAAAATGCAACGCTGGTGCGATACCCCTAACCTCTGGGGTTTGGAAGTTTCTGAGATCCAGTAATTGAGTCAAGAACGCATTGAGGGCTTCCACATACCATTGGAGAAATATATCCCATTCCTCAGCCTGCCATATTCTGTCAAACAATGGTGGCGGAGGCTCATTGATCGCGCGAGTTATGTCATCCAGAGATTGGTACTTTCGCTCAGCCAACATCGCTGATACAGGCGACTGCAAGTAAGCAAACATATCTGATGGAAAGATGGGGCGAATGTCCGTGGGCTCACCAAAGAAGAACACCAACGCCCAAGTGAATTTTGAGGCAACCACACCATATAAGCTGGGCAGGAAAAAAGAGGTCGCTATGCTGAGATGTAACTTAGCATCAAAGACCTGAGCTAGGTGAGCCAATCCGAGGGTCTCTACCCGGAACTTCTTTAGAGCCTCTAGGTCTCCCGCCGCCAAATGGTAGAGACCGTAAAGGTTGCGAATACCACTCAGTTTCCGGTTGACCAGATCATCAACGGCAATGAAATATATTCTACCCTGGGGATGCCACTCGAAGAACTTCGGAACCACCCATCTTTCCAAGACATCAGCAAGTTGATCCAACGAGACAAAAAGCAACCTCCTGGTCAACAGTTCATATCGCTTTTCACCCTTCTGGTTGTCTACCGCTGCCATCCATTCGGGCATATCCTTTTTTGGCATACGATATTTGTCAAATGATGATTGAAGCTCGGATTTGTGCCGCCGGACGGGCTGGTACACCGATGGATTGGCAGCATTGCTTCTCGTAATGGGCGGATACATAGAGATCAGTTTTGGGAGGGGTCCTGGTTCGTACCTAGGTCTACACCAACACCATCCTCCGTATTTGCGCGTTGAGTGACCCATCAACTTCAAAACACGTTTGGCGGAAACGGTTCGCTCCACGCCATAGCGTCCCACTCTTACCCAGCCTTTAGCAAGCATCTTCTCTTCACCCATCATTTACAACTCCTTCACTTTCTACGCTTCAGCACTTTCAATAGCTCCCTCACCTTCGATAATTCAACTCTAGATGGCTATCAACCGTCACTCCGGCGGCATCGGCGCATCCGTCCCCGGGCCTATTTGGCCGTAGGTCTCCTCGATAAACTCCCGGATCTGTCTCACTGATTGCCCTTCCTCATACAGCCTCTTAGCGTCACGCGCTATCGCTACGCAAATCCCTCAAGTGAACCCCATCTTGTCGATCCGCACGAACCCCTGAGGAGTGATCTCATCGATGAAACAATCCCAGGTGCTTATGTGACCCACATCCTCACACCGACAATAACAAGACATGTAACCCAATACCTCCGGATGCTCCGCCGCAAACTGGTAAGCCTCCTGCACCTCAGCCGGGGCTGAGAGCACCTCCGGGGGAAAGACCAGCCCTCCCGGGGTCGAAGGGGGCCCGCTTTCGACCTCCGCGCCCCTCCCACACCCCAGGAAGAGCAAAACAAGAGCGGTCATAAAAGCCACGTAGAGGAGTTTTCTCATCTCTTTAGCCTCCTTTCGCTGACTTTATCTTATCACACCACTGTGAAAAATCAAGCCTCTTGACCCGCGCATCGAAAATCACTCGTTTCCTCGCCTGGCTATCTCGCTCCCTGGCAAAATCTACCGCTCACTTCCCCAGCCTCGAACCCACGAACCCCCTCTGTCCCCGCAGGAAGTCGGCGATCCCCATAGCCCTCTTCCCCGCCAACTGCACCTCCTCCAGGGCCAGGAGCCCCTCTGCCGTGACCACCGCAGCCCCCTCTTTAGTGGCTACCACCAAGCCAGGTTCTCTCCTCTCCCCCCTTACGGGACGAGCCCGCAGGATTTTCAGCGTCCTCCCCCCAAAATCTGTATATGCGCTGGGCCAAGGGTTGTAGGCCCGAACCTGTCGCCATATCTCCACGCTGCTCATACCCCAGTCGATGAGCCCATCCTCCTTCTTCAAGATCTTGGTATAGGTCGCCTTATCGTCTTCCTGAGGCTGGGGTGCTATCTTCCTCTTTAACCAGCGAGGCAGCGTCTCCAACAGCAAGTCGGCCCCCAGGCAGGCTAGTTTCTCCGTCAAGGAGCCTCGATTGTCCTGGGAGGCGATGGGTAGCCGTGCCTGAGCCAGGATGGGGCCCGTATCCATCTCCTCATCCATGAGCATGATAGTGATCCCCGTCTCTTCCTCCCCGGCCAAGAGGGCCCCTGCCACCGGGGAAGTGCCCCGATACTGGGGCAAGAGGGAAGCGTGCACATTGAGGCAGCCGAAGGGAGGGATAGCCAAAACCTCTGGCGGCAGTATCTGACCATAGGCGGCTACCACTATCACCTGAGGCTCCAACTCTACCAGGGAGGCGACTACCTCCTTCTCTTTGAGAGAGCGCAGCTGCATCACTGGGATGCCCCAGGCCAAGGCCACCTCTTTCACCAGCGAAAAGACGACCCTTCGCCCTCGGCCCGTCGCCTTATCAGGCCTGGTTACCACGGCCACCACTTCGTACTCTTCCCGCAACCTCTCCAAGGAGGGAACAGCGAACCGTGGCGTACCCATGAAGATCAACCGCTCACCCATTCGACCTCCCGGCAAGTTCCAGTGCACCCTTTTCCCGGCCGAGGGGTTGCACATCTTGGACGATTCTATCACACCCCACTGACCATTCCAAGTGCTTGACATGCGGGCAAAGGGTGGTAGAATGAGAATATAGAGGAGGAAACAATGGCTGAGGAGACCAAAGGAGCCGAGGGAGAGATCGCGGATGAGCTGAAGCGGTTGGGAAAGCAGCTCCATTCCACCACCAAGGCCGCTTGGGAGAGTGAAGAGCGGCGTCAACTTGAAGCCGAGATCGTAAGCGGCCTGAACGCTCTTGCCAGCGAGATCGAAAGAACACTCAGGGAGTGTCGAGTCAGCCCTGAGGGTGAGGTCTTGGAGGCCAGGGCTCGTGAGGTGAAGGAGAAGGCCCAAAGCGGAGAGTTAGGCACGGAGGTGCGCCAAGGGTTTCTGCGAGTTCTGCGCCAGGTCAATGCCGAGTTGGATACCCTTCAGAGCTCCTGGACCCCGGCGGAGAAGGCCGAAGAGGAGAAAGAGTAGCCCTCTTGGCGCTGATATCACCCTTTGCCATAATCAAGGGGTGTAACAAAGGAGGAAACAATGGCTGAAGAGAAAGCGCCGCCGACGGAGGAGATAACGGAGAACGACAAACTGATGGCCGCTTTGTCCTATATCATCGTCGCCATCGTGCCGTTGATCATCCTCCTATCGGAAAACCTGAAGGATAGGCCCTACCAAAGATACCATGCGATCACATCCTTGGCTCTGATGGTGGTGTTCATCATCTACGAAGCAGTAATAAGCCTATTCTACTGCGGAGCCACTGTCATTACGGGCGGAATTCTTGGCCTTTGCCTCTGGATTGTGTTCTTCGTGCCCTTCATCCCAGCCCTCTACTATGCCTATCTGGCTTACCAGGGCCAGTACTTCGACATCCCCGTGGTCACCGACTTCATCAAGAACCAAGGCTGGGTTTAGACAAACAAAAGGTTCCACCCAAGAGCGGGGAGGTCTCTCCTCGCTCTTTTCCAACTAAGTGCCGTCAGGAGTTTCCTCCCCTGGCCCCCGGCCTGGCATCAACGGGCCAGGGGGCAGGCTGACGGCCGACAGCAGGAAGAGCGTCAGATGTTTCCATCTGACGCCACAAGTAGTGGAATGAGGGCAATCTCCATTCCTAAAGGATCCTTGTCCTTACAGGATCCCGTAGGGATAGCGAAGAGGAGGAAAGATTTGACCGGCCCTGACCTGAGGTGGGAGGTAGCCAAGCCAGCCCCTCAAGAATATCTGGCTGGCTTCCCGGATCTGCCTCCCTCTATAGCCCAATGCCTCTACAACCGAGGGTTTAAGAGTCCCCAAGAGGCTTACGCTTTCCTCTCTGGCGAGCCTGTAGAGGACGACCCCTTCCAACTGCAGGGGATACACCAGGCGGTGGCCCGCATCCGCCAGGCGATCCGCCAAAAGGAGCGGATCGCTGTCTACGGCGACTTCGATGCCGATGGGGTTGCCGCCACCGCTCTTTTGGCCCAGACCATCTCCTCCCTAGGCGGCCAAGCCTGGCCTTATATCCCCCATCGGGTTGATGAGGGGTATGGCCTTCACAGAGAAGCAGTGGAGAGACTGGCCCAGGAAGGGTGTCGTCTCCTGGTTACCGTCGATTGCGGCGTCCGCTCCCTAGAAGAGGTGGAATATGCTCGACAACTCGGCTTGGAGGTGATCATCACCGACCACCACTTACCCCCCCAAGAACTCCCGCCCGCTCTAGCCGTTGTCAACCCCAAACGAGAGGACTGCCCCTACCCTTTCAAGGAGCTCTCCGGAGCCGGGGTGGCCTTCAAGTTAGCCCAAGCCCTCCTAAGGGTCGAACGGCGCGTCCCCCTCTCTAGGAAGAGCACCCCTTTAGAAGAGGAGGAACTCTTAGACCTGGTCGCCTTGGGCACCATCACCGATCTTTCCCCCCTCTTGGGCGAGAACCGTAGCCTGGTGAAAAGGGGGCTTTCAACCCTTAACCATTCACCGCGGCCGGGCATCTTGGCCCTTTCTACTTCTTTGAAAGGGGGGGCTATCACCTCCCAAACCATAGGTTACGTTCTGGGCCCCCGGCTGAACGCCGCCGGACGTCTGGGAGACGCCATGGCCAGTTATCGCTTGCTCACCACCTCTTCCCTTGCTGAGGCCCAAGAATTAGCCCTGGAGTTAGAGGAGAGGAACCGTCAAAGAAAGGATCTCACAATCCAAGTGCTGGAAAAAGCCCGAAAGCAGATCGAGGGGCAAGAGAGCCAGCCTATCCTTTTCGCTCAGGAAGAGGGTTTCCCTTGCGGCGTAATCGGCCTGGTGGCCAGCCGCCTCCGCGAGGAGTTCTACCGTCCAGCGGTGGTGACAGAGTTAGGAAAGGAGGAGAGCCGAGCCTCCGCGCGGAGCATCCCCGAGTTCGACGTCACCAAGGCCCTGGATGAATGCCGGGATCTTCTCCTAAGATACGGCGGCCATTCCCAGGCCGCCGGCTTCACCGTGAAGAGCACGGACCTCGCCATCCTGGAGGAGAGACTGAGGGGCATCGCCGCGCGCCAACTTTCGGACCTAGAACTCGTACCCACCCTCTCCATCGACGCCGAGCTCCCCCTCACCGATCTAGAACCCGCCATCTTCGCCGCCGCCCAGACCCTCGAGCCTTTCGGCTCCTCCAACTCACCCCCCACCTTCCTCAGCCGAAAGGTAGAGGTGCGAGAGGCACGTCTCGTGGGCGAGGCCCATCTCCGACTCACCCTCACCGATCCCACGGGATCCTGTAAGGATGGCCGGGTGCTCTGGGATGGTATCGCCTTCGGAAAGGGAGAGGAGGCCAACTTCCTTTCCGCGGGATCCTATAAGGACCCCCCCTACATCGATATCGTCTACGTCCCCGAGATCCAATGGTGGAATAACCAGGAGCGGCTACAGTTGAGGGTGCTCGATCTCCGCCCCTGGCCTGCCACATGACAGGCCAGGGACAAAGGAAGGGTGTCCTCCCGAAAGTAAGTAGGGCAGGTTTCCATACCTGCCCTATCCAGGTTGGATACCGCCTATCCCTCAGGATCCCGTCCCACAGGAATCCTGTAAGGATAGGGAAACGCTCCATTCCCGGTGCTCGAAGAGGAGTCGAGGCTTTAGCCGGTTAAGTTATTAGATTCCCGGTGATGGCAGAAGGTACCTTCTGCCATCACGAATTAAACATCCCCAATTTGTAGCGTCCGAGTTTATCTCGGACGGCTCAGCGTCACACGTCGCAGTTTACCTGCGACGCTACAAAACCCCCTTTCGCGAATTTGACATCCCCAAAAGTGGAAGTATATAATCGCTTACGAGGGTCTTTCCTTGAACTCCCCTTATTAGAAAGCGAGGGTTCAAAATGCTTATCATTAACGGCACCTTGGTAACCGAAAGCGACATCATCCCCGATGGTGCTCTCCTCATCGAGGGCGACCGGATCGCCGATCTTGGAAGCACAAAGGAACTCCTCGCCAAATACCCAGGCGAGGAGCGCCTCGATGCCCAAGGGATGCTGGTCATGCCCGGCCTCATCTGTGCCCACACCCATTTCTACGGCGCTTTCGCCCGGGGGATGGCCCTCAAGACCGAGCCCCCCACCAACTTTCCAGAGATACTGGAACGGCTCTGGTGGCGACTGGACAAGGCCCTCACCTTGGAAGATGTACGCTACTCCGCCCTCGTCTGCCTAGTGGATGCTATACGTCACGGAACCACGACCCTCATCGACCACCACGCCAGCCCCAACGCCATCGAAGGTTCCCTGGAAACCATCGCCTCGGCGGTCCAGGAAGCCGGACTGCGGGCCTGCCTCTGCTACGAGGTCTCGGATCGGGACGGGGAAGAGAAGGCCGCCCAGGGGCTCAAAGAGAACCGAGAGTTCATCGGGGCAGCGAGAGAGGGGAAGTTCGGTCCTCTCATCGCTGGCACCTTCGGCCTCCACGCCTCCCTCACCCTTTCCGACGCCACTCTCAAGAAGGCGGTGGAGACCGCCGAGGGGGTGGGTTTCCACATCCACGTGGCCGAGGATAAAGCCGATGTCCGGGACAGCCTCAAAAAGTCGGGGCTTCGGGTCGTGGAGCGGCTGAATAAGATGGGCATCCTCGGGGAACGGACCATCGCCGCCCACTGCGTCCACATCGACGCCTACGAGATGGACATCCTCAGAGACACAAGAACCAAGGTAGTCCATAACCCTCGCTCCAACATGAATAACGCTGTCGGGGCTGCCGATCTCCCCGGCATGTTGAGACGCCACATAGAGGTCGGTTTGGGGAACGACGGCTTCTCCAATAATATGTTCCCAGAGATGAAAACCGCCTATCTGATCCACAAGCACGTGCAAGGGGATCCCCAAGCGATGCCCGCCGACGAGGTAGTGAAAATCGCTACGCGAAATAACGCTCGTATAGCCAAACTCTTCTTCCCTGGCTCCTTGGGTGAACTCTCCATTGGCGCCTACGCCGACATCATCCTCTTGCGCTATCTTCCTCCTACCCCTCTCCGAGGGGAAAACCTTCCTTGGCATATCATCTTTGGCATGGACGGGAGCCAGGTGGATACCACCATCGTGGGAGGGCAGGTTCTCATGCGCGGGTGGAGATTAGTTACCCTCGATGAGGAGGCTATCTTCGCCCGCGCTCAGGAACTGGCCCGAGACTTATGGGTGAGGTTGTAACTATGTCAGAGAGAATCCGCTACCTTTGGACTCGCGCCACAACCCCCGTCAAGGAGGGGCTCTTCTTCGGCGCTTTGGGTGGCCTTTTGGCCCTCCTGGGCTGGGTCCGGGAGGGGGGAGACCTACTGGGCCTTGTTATCGCCCTCCTCATCTCCTTCGCCACCTGGGGGGTCGTCTCCTGGGCCATAGCCCAGGCGGTCCACGAGGTAGAGAAAGACGAAGGGGTCTAGGTGGCCAAAAGGTGTAACCTCTGCGCAGGGCGGGGCAAGGTTGGAGATGAAGAGACCTGTCCCCTCTGCCGAGGAGGTGGCCACTTCATCGAAGGTTGTGGCTCTTGCCACCATTTCTGTTTCTCCCCCCTTTCCCATCAGATGAGCGGGGGCGGCTCGGGGTACTGCACCTTATCTATTCGCCGCCTGGTCCCCGGCTGGCCTAGAAAGAAGGGAGAAGGGGAAACCGTGAGAAAAGCGATAGTGAGGGTGGATCACCGTTGTAAAGACTATAGGGAGACCGAACGGGAGGATGCCACTTTCGGCTCCTGGTGGAGGAAAGAATGGCCGACCTTAAAGTAGAGATCTGTGGCTTGAAATTCAAAAACCCCATCCTGACCGCGGCCGGCCCCCCTACCTGGAACGGCCAGGCTATGGTAGCCTGCGCCCAGGGAGGAGCCGGCGGCATCGTGGCTAAGACCATCTCCACCACCGCCGCTCAAGTCCCCGAGCCCTGCATGGCCCAATTCGGCAAGGCCTCCATGCTCAACACCGAACTCTGGTCGGAACTCCCCCCTGAACAGTTCATAGAGAAAGAGTACGCCATGGCTAAGGAGACGGGGCTCCCCCTCATCATCAGCCTGGGCTACACCGCCGACCAGATCGCAGAACTCGCCCCTAAAGTAAGACCCTTCGCTGACGCTTTGGAGTTGAGCACCCATTACATCGGCGAGGACCCGCGGCCCATGATCGAGGCTATCCAGGCAGCCAAGGCTGCGGTACAAGTGCCCATCTTCGTCAAACTGAGCCCCCTAGGGCGGGAGATGAAAGCCGCCGCCCAGGCGGCCCAAGAGGCGGGAGCCGACGGGATCGTAGCCATCAACTCCTTCGGTCCCTGCCTAGGGATAGATGTGGAGACCGGCCTTCCGCTGATGGGGAGCGAGGAGGGGTACGGTTGGCTTTCCGGCCAGGCCCTCAAACCCCTGGCTTTGCGTTGCGTCTTCGATGTGGCGCGCAGCGTAGATATACCCGTCTTCGGCTGTGGGGGCATCTCCCGAGGCACCGACGCCATCGAGCATCTCATGGTGGGAGCCTCCGCCGTCCAACTTTGCACCGCTGCCATCCTTCGCGGCCCCTCCGTCTTCGGCAAGATCGCTCGAGAGATGGAGGTCTGGCTCGACTCCCATGGCTACGAGTCGGTGAATGACATCAAGGGACTGACCATCCGGCGACTAAGAGAGCGGGAGTTCCGCACCACTCACATACCGCCCATTGTTGACCTCGACCTATGCAACGCTTGCCGACTCTGTGAGATATCTTGCGTCTACGACGCCATAAACGTGATCGACGATAAGGCCCAGGTAGACGAGGATCTCTGCTACGGCTGCGGCCTCTGCGTAACCCGTTGCCCTACCAGGGCGCTCTCCATGCCGGAATAGGCTGTAATGCTCGAAGGTGACAGGATATAGATGCAACTCTTCTGCCAGCCTACCTCTGACATATTCGACTCTTTCTACCGAGAATACTCCGAGAAGCTGCCGCCGATTTCCTTTAGACAAATCTCTGAAAGGCCGGACCTAGTTAGGCAGGGCAGACGAGCAACTTGGGAAATATCCCAGGACCGGATCATTGTCTGGTTAGACCCCACCCTAAAGCCCAAATCTCTTGAGAGAAGCGCAGCCCACGAGATATCTCACGCTGTGTTGAAACAAGAGGGTTTCCCAGACAACTACGAATTCTCTGAAGGAGAACCTCGAATAGAGCTAGCCAAGAAAGTTTGCATCACGATACTCGACTTAGAGACCGAAAGACGACTGGACCAATTAGGCTTCGACCCGACTGTGAACAGAGACTTAATGAAGGATGAAATCCTAAACAGGATACGGAGCTACAAGGGCAAGGAACCGTCCAAGTCAAGTGAACTAGGATGCAAACTTGCCCTTGACTTCCTAGAGGCGAAGATTCTACTCAAAGAGTCCGATTTTGGGAGAATAGACTCTGCTTATCGACGACGTTTCCCTATACTTCGCTTGATCGGAGATAGACTAGTAAGAATCGTCAAAGAGAATGGCTATAGTACGCCGGCCGATTCTTGCCAATCGGTAAATTGTGTCCTTGAACAATTGGGGCTAAAGGTTAAGTTCAAGTATACCGTCCTAGAAGACTAATAAGAGACTCTTCCGGGATAGGCTTGCTCCTTTCCTTCCCTTAATTCATTCCAACCTTTGCTACCCTTTAGCCCGACTGAGAATGTCATATGCTTTTGAGCAAAGCCTTGGCCATCAATCGCGGCGACATTGTTTCCTTCGTAGGTGCCGGGGGCAAGACCACCGCCATGTACCGCCTGGCCCACGAACTGGCGAGCCTCGGCTGGCGCGTGGTGACCACCACCACCACCATGATCCGTCCCCCTACCCTTGAGCAGAGCGAAGAGACGATCTTGGAAGCCAACCCGTCTCTGCTCCTTCAGAAGGTGGAACGAGCCCTGGAGAGCCACCAACACATCACCGTGGCTACCAGGCAGAAACAAGATGAAAAAGGCAAATTGGTGGGCCTCGACCCTGAACTGGTGGGCAAACTGGCCACCGTTCCCCCGGTAGAGGCTCTCATCGTGGAGGCCGACGGGGCCCGGGGCCGCTCCCTCAAGGCCCCCGCTCCCTACGAGCCCCCGCTCCCCCCAGCCACCACCATCCTGGTTCCCATGATGGCCGCCGATGCCCTAGGCCAGCCCCTCGATGAGAGAATCGCCCACCGCCCCCAACTGGTCGCTCGGCTGACACGAACCTCCCTGGGAGACCTCGTCACGCCAGAGGTAGCGGCCCAGGTCATCGCTCACCCAGAAGGGGGGCTCAAGAACGCTCCCCCTTCAGCCCGAGTGATCCCCCTCATCAACAAGGTGGACTCCTCAACTTTGGCACCAGCCCAGGAGGTAGCCAACTATCTCATATCCGCTAACTCCATAGATCGAGTGCTTCTAGGCGCGGTGGCGGAACCTGATACTATTCTCGAGTGCTGGACGAAGGTGGCGGGCATCATCCTGGCGGCCGGCGAATCCCGCCGTCTGGGGCGCCCCAAACAACTCCTGCCCCTAGGCGAAAAGACGATGCTGGAGCATGTAGTGGAGGTAGCCCTCTCCTCCCCTCTTCAAGAGGTGGTGGTCGCCTTGGGGCACCGAGCAGAGGAGATCCGGCCCCTCTTAAGAGGGATAAAGGTGGTAGTCAACGAAGAGTGGCCCCAAGGGCTGAGCGGTTCCCTCCGTGTGGGCCTAGAGGCCCTCTCCCCCCAGTTTGAGGCTTGCCTCTTCTTCCTGGCCGACCAACCCAAGGTGACGCCCCAACTAGTAGATAGCCTCATCACCAGACACCGCCGCACCCTAGCCCCCATTGTCGCCCCTCGCTGTCGAGGCCGACGGGGGAACCCAGTGCTCTTCGCTCGTTTCCTCTTCCCCGAACTTCTGGGTTTGCGGGGAGAGGAAGGGGGAAGGAGCCTCATCGAGAAACATCGCCATCTGGTAGAATGGGTGGAGGTGGATTCGGGAGACTACTTCCTGGACATCGACACCTTGGAAGATCTAGGGCGTCTGAGGAGCGAGGAGTGAAACCGCTTTCATCCATTAAGAACCTAATCATCGACATGGACGGAGTGCTCTACCGGGGCCGCCGCCCCTTACCTGGAGCCAAGGAGTTCCTCCACCATCTGGAGGAGAGGGAGACCGCCTACATCTTGGTCACCAACAACTCCACCCACACCCCGGAGGAGTACGTCGCCGTACTCAAGGAGATGGGCATCGAAGTCTCTCCTCGGCGGATCCTCACCTCGGCCCTGGCCACGGCCGATTATCTGGGAAACCTCCTTCCCCAGGGAGCCCGCCTCTATCTCATCGGCGAGGGGGGGCTATACTCCGCCCTTGCGGCCCAAGGCTTCGAGTTCGGAGAGAGGGGTGTAGAGGCCGTGGTCGTGGGGATGGACAGGCAACTCACCTACCAGAAACTGAAAACCGCCACCATAGCCATCCGCCAAGGCGCTCGATTCGTGGGTACCAACCCGGACAAGAGTTTCCCCGCGGAGGAGGCGATAGTCCCCGGGGCCGGTGCCATCCTCGCCGCCATAGAGGCGGCAACCGACGTCAAGCCCACCGTCATCGGGAAGCCGGAGCCCATCCTCTTCCAGTTGGCTTTGCAAAGAATGGGGGGCACTGAAAAGGAGACAGCGGTCATCGGCGACCGGCTGGAGACCGACATCCTGGGAGGCCAACGGTGCGGCCTCACCACCGTCCTCGTCCTCACTGGCATCAGCCAACAACAAGACCTGGAAGCCTCCCACATCAAGCCCGATTACGTTTTCCAAGACTTGATCCATTTAGATGAGGCATTCATATCCCTGATCTGAAGGGAAGGCTAGGTAACGGCACGACTAGATAGTCCAGGAGCCTTGGCGGCAAGTGGCAGATGTTACCGTCCGCCCCACGGCAAATCCTGATATGTAGGGGAGGCCCTTGCTTGTCCTGACATAAGGAAGGGTGGCTTTCCCCCTTTTTCAGTGGGGACAAGGCCCGCTCCTATCCCGCACTTGTAGCGTCCGACTTTCCTTACAGGATCCTGTAGGGATATGTCGGACGGCTCATTCGAATCAAGGCTTCAGCCGGTTATGCAAATCCCTAGGCGAGACCGTTGAAAAACGAGGGGATTGAGCGTCTCTGTCCACTCACGGAAGTGAACTACCTCTTCCAAGACTCTTCCTACCCTTCTTTTGTATGTTTTTCTATGTTTTCGCTTCCTCTCTTTCTGTCTTTCCCTCCTTCTTTCCGCCTCCAGGCGCACTCCCCCCCTGGGTCAGGCAACCGAGAGGCAGCTCCTCTTGGGACCCTTGAGCCCCACCCCAGTGAGGAGTTTGACTATCTTCTTCAGGTTCACCGCCATGGCGGTG
>Ga0209979_1002515_pt1 | contig 17414 bp, 13 predicted proteins | sample AnhtaG_FD_183114 | JGI IMG/M metagenome (GOLD analysis project Ga0209979, IMG submission 183114) | Deep subsurface microbial communities from Anholt, Denmark to uncover new lineages of life (NeLLi) - Anholt_01485 metaG (SPAdes) (version 2) | ecosystem: Environmental > Aquatic > Marine > Oceanic...
TCTCTTCAGTTTCATGATTCAACATATCCCATTTGATATCTAAATCAATATTCTCACTTGATTTTGAAATTATCGATTCAATTCTCGCATAACAGTATTGCATATATGGTCCAGTTTCTCCTTCAAAAGAAATACTTTGTTTTGGATCAAAAACAAAATCTGATTTAAGATTAAATTTTAAGATGAAGAATTTTAAAGCACCGATACCTATAAAATTCGCTCTCCTTTCTTTTTCTTTTTCTTTAATATTAGGATATCTTTTATTTACCTCCTTATAAGCAAGTTCTATCATTTCGTCAATAATATCATCAGCATCAACTATAATTCCTTCTCTACTCTTCATTTTCCCTTCTGGGAGACTAATCATACCATATGAGAGGTGAAACTTATCTTCTTTAAACCCAATCATCTCTAGCACAGTGAATAATTGCTTAAAGTAAAGATTTTGTTCACTTGCAACAACATAGAGAGACCTATCGTAATTAAAATCTTGTTTCTTAAGAAATGCAAGGTAAATATCTTGAGTAATATATAATGAAGTTCCATCTCTTCGAAGCAAAATTTTATTTGGTAAACCGAAATCCTCCTTTAACTCAGCGTAAACTGCTCCATCTTCGGTTTTTTTAAATATTCCTTTCTCTAAATTTTCTAGTATAATTTTTTTACCTTTTTTATAAATCTCAGATTCAGAATACTCTTTGTCAAACGTGATTCCTAATTTTTTAAACGTTTCTTCAAATCCTTCTAAAGCCCATTTATTCATCTTTTCCCATATAGCTCGTGTTTCAGGATCTTCAGCTTCCCATAAGCGGAGTAGCGCATGTGCTTCTTTATTTAAGTTATCGTCTTTTTTTTCCATTTCACTATATTGTACATAAAAATCTCCTACAAAATGATCGGGTTTCTTAGTTGGTTCTTGATTATTTCCCCATTTTTTATACGCTAACATAGATTTACAAATATGTATACCTCTATCTTGTCTCAAATTAACCTCGAATACTTCATGGTCTTTATATCTGAATAAATTTGCCATCGAACTGCCTATTAGCATATTGCGTACATGTCCGAAATGGAGGGGTTTGTTGGTATTGGGAGCAGGAAATTCTATTACAATTTTTAATGATTTCCCTATTTTTTCTCTTAAAACTTCGTGAATTCTTCCATAATCATCTTTTAATTTAAAAACATTTTCTAAAACAAATAATGGTTTAATTTTAAAATTTAAATATGGTCCATCTGCTTCAATCTTCTCAATAAAATCAGGTAATAGCAAATTTTTTTCAAAATTTTTGGCTATCTCCTTCGGATTTTTCTTTTCAACTTTACTTAGACGATAAACTGGAAAAGCATATGAAAAATTAATATCTGGCGGAGGAATTTCAATAATTTCCTCAATTTCCTCTAAAGAAAGGTAAGTAATATGATTCGCAAGAAATTCTGCGATGGCTTGTTTATCGATTATTTTCATTTTTCTTATTTCTTGTTCTTTAACAATTCTTATAATGATAAAGATTAAAACTTTTATCTGTTTTGTAAAATACCACATAAAATTTTTCATTGAAAAGGGATAAATATATTATGTCATATGAACAAGAATCCAAAATGAATTTTCCTCAATAGCCTATTTATAACGAAGATAAGATCAATGCTCTTATCAAGTCTTATTATCTTTTAAAGAAAATCTAGATTGGATCGCAGGATTCATTCAAGAATTAAAATAAATCTTTAGGATTCATTAATCAAAAATAGGTAACTTCGATAGTTTCTTCTCTTTTATTCTTTAATCAATAAAATGTTATTAACATTAAGGAAATAGCAAAATTCTGTCATGGTTTATCCTTAAAATAAGATTAAAATAGTATTAATTTTATAATTAATATCAAAGAAAATTAAAATTTTTTAAGTTATCATTGAATTAAATTTCTTACAGAATAATTCTTTAAATTTGGTGTGAATATGGCTGAAAAAAAAGGTAATTTTATGTTGAAATGGAATGATGAAACTGGCCAATTTCGTCCCATAGGATCTGATTCAGATATGGACGATAGTATCTTCTTAGAACTAGTTGAAGAAGATAAATGGAAATTTTTCTATATAAAAGGTGCCTCATTAATCTCTAGACGCACATCACTTAGAGCAGCTAACGGAATATCAAAAACAGGGTATGTTCATCCACAAACTAATTTACGATACGGAGTTGATTGTAAATTAGAGGAAGAAATTTCACCATATGAAGATATGCCAGAGAATCTTAAGAAATCTCAAAGAACGTGGTATAAAGGGGAGTATAGACAATATTAAATTTACTCTTTTGATGTTTTTTTATCTACTCTTTTTGTTTTACTCATTATCTAAAACATAGGCGCAGTTTTTATATTTTTTTTTACGAGTTTCGACTATTTTGTGTATTGTATGTTTAATGTTTTGATAATCAAAAATATTAAATTTTTTAGAAACAATGCAAAATCAATGACTGATCAAAATTTAGAAACTGATTCTGGCAAAACAATGCAAAACGAGGAAAAAAGGGAATCTTATATTATATCCCCAGAAGATTATAAAAAAAAAATTCAGCCAGCTTGGAATAAAAAAACTCCATTGATATTGAAAGGCGCAGCATGGATGGCGGAACATACATCTGATACAAAATATTCTATAGGACTCCGAATAGAAGAACACGCATCAAATTATCCAGATAATTTAGCTCTATTATTTGAAGACGGGAAATATACTCATAAAGAGTTTAATGAATGGATTAATCGTTATGCTAATTATTTTTTTAATTTCGGTCTCAAACGAGGGGATATTGCTGTTGTGTTTGTGGAAAATCGCTCGGATTATATGTTTATAATCGCAGCAATGGGTAAATTAGGTGTGATTTCTTCATTAATTAATACTAATCTACGTGAAAACCCACTTATTCATAGTATGACACATACTCCCGGGAGAGTATACATAATTGGAGAAGAGCTTTTCCAAGCATTTGAAGATGTTAAAATTAAAATAGGATTAACAAATGAACAAAAAGAAGGGCTCTTTTTTTTGACTGATAAGGGAGAAATGAAAACACCCGATGGATTCCTCAATTTAAAAGAACAAATTAAGAATTCTGATGTTAATAATCCCCCTACTACCTCAGAGATTCTAATGAAAGACCCTTTTGTATATATTTTTACCTCAGGGACAACGGGGCTTCCAAAAGCTGCGATTTTGAAACATTATTCAATATTAAATGCAATGACTTGGTGGGGGGATATGGTCGTTGGAATGAAAAATGACGATATAATTTATATCACAACTCCCTTATTTCATAGTCATGGGATTAAAGTAGCTTTTGCTGCCGCACTTTATAGAGCATCAGCAATGGCAATCGCTAGAAAATTCAGTGCTAGTAAATTTTGGGATGAAGTTAGAAAATTCAATGCTACGTGTTTTAATTATGTAGGAGAAATATGCAGGTATTTGTATAATCAGCCTCCAAAACCAAACGATGCAGACAATCCAATTGTAAAAATAGTTGGGAATGGACTTAGAACCGATATTTGGCTAGATTTCAAGAAAAGATTTAATATCAAAGAAATTAGAGAGTTTTATGGTGCCACAGAGGATTTTGTTTCAAATTTTGCCAATATATTTAATCTTGATAATACCTGTGGAGTATGTTTAACGCCTTATGCAATTGTCAAATATGATATTGAAGCAGATCAACCGTTTAGAAATGAGAGAGGTCGGATGAAGAAAGTAAAGAAAGGGGAAGTTGGACTATTATTAGGACAAATCACAGATCCTGATAATTTTTATATGTATAAAGACGAAAAAGCTACCGAAAAAAAAGTATTTCGTGATGCCCTTAGAAAAGGGGATATGTATATTAATACAGGAGATCTATTAAGAGATATTGGTTATGGACATGTTCAATTTGTTGACCGCTTAGGTGATACATTTAGGTGGAAAGGTGAAAATGTATCTACCGAGGAAGTTGAATCTGTGATTAATAGTTTTGAACAAATTGATATGTGTTGTGTTTATGGAATTCTCATTCCACATACAGAGGGTCGTGCGGGGATGGTATCGATAAATAAAAGAACTGATGAAGAATTTGATTTCATAGGTTTATTGAATTTTCTACAAAAGTACTTACCAAATTACGCTATTCCTAAGTTTATTCGATTTATTGATGAATTTAGCTTTACTGCTACTCATAAGATTCAGAAGGGAAAATTGAAAAAAGAGGGATATAATGTTAATGAGCTAAATGATTCAGTATTTGTTCTTTTACCAAAAAGTACCGAGTATGTTCCCCTTACTAAAGAAATTTATCAGGAAATCTCAAAAGGAAAACATCTATTTTAGAATGATTCCTACTTTTATCATATCCATCTAAATTATCTTTTTATTTATGCCAAAATTCAGTTGGAGATATGTATTTTTTAATTTTAGAAAAAGGACAAACAGCAAAACATTTTCCGCAATCGGAACTGTTTTCAATCCAAAATTCAAAACATTTTTCACCATCTACATAATATTTTCTAACACCTGAATTGTTAGAAATATTTAATCCTTTAAATTTAGGCTCTTTATCTTTTGTAATTGCGTTTGTTTCACATGCATCAGCACACTTAAAGCAATTCCTACAAACATTACCTACTTTCTTAATAAACCTTAAATTAGGTTCGTCGGAAACAAGAGGAAGATCCGTAAAAACTTTACAAATCCTTACTCTCGGTCCAAATTCAGGTGTTATTAAAAGCCCTAACCTACCAACAGCTCCAAGCCCAGCATCAATTGCTAAGGGTATACTTAAAGCTGTATCATTACCACATTGAATAGCTCTATAACCTAAGTTTCTGATAAATTCTCCTACACATGAAATTATAAAAGCCATTTTGGAATATGCTATTGCTGCTGCTGCCGCTGCGGGTTGTGCTGGAGCGGTCGATATAGCACTTTGATCCATTTCAATTGCCATAACGATTGCCTTATTAATTCCTTTTGGTAAATTGATTGGTGTTTCTAATATAGATCCTGAAGTATCACCACCCCTTACCTCTTTTTTTGATTCTGCTTCACTTTTTGAAGATGGTCTTACAAAGCCATCCTTATAAATCCACTTTTCATTAATATCTGATATTCCGACTAAAGAAGCACCATAAACCTTAGCTGCTTTTTTCACTTGCTCTGTAAAATTTTTATTATCTTGAATAAGATACTTATTTTTCATCCAATTTACACCATAACCAAGGTCCATCGAATTTTCTCTTTCCCAAGTGAAAGCATAAGGGAATTTTTCATAAACAGTCCACCCTGCAGCAACAAGAGCAAAATCAATTCTAGAATAGCCTTCTTTATGTGAATTTATATGATTTTCTATATTAACTTCGAACATTTTACCGTAAGTAGGTAGAGATCTATCCCATAATCTTCTATATATCATATTGTTTTTTTCATGAAAGCGCTGATATATTGTTTCATCTATTTCATACATAACTCAGAACCTAATTCTATCCATATCATTATATTATAATTTCATTAAAATGAATAAAAGTTTTTGATAAAAAAAGTGTATTTACATAGTTAAGAGAAAGAAAAAAAAAATTTTTAACATATTCTATAAGGTAATTTCTTATCCGGGGGTAGGGTATCTATATATTTCTTTCTGAACTCTTCATTTAACATTGGACATTCTTCATGTGTCCAACTTTCAGAAAACATCGAATGACCCCACATTCTGTCCAAAATACTCTTAAGCGGCTCTTCTCTAACATTCCCAAAAGCAAGAGGCATGAAACAACAAGGCATAACATCTCCATAAGGTGAAATATAAAAGTACACATGATCTGCTACACCTCTACATTGACTTGAAGTTTGAGTTTGAAAATAGAAATCTCTGCAAACAAATGGAAAATCTGCAATTTCCCTAACTTTTTTCTCTTCTTCTGGTGTTAATTTCACCTCAATATTATGTAACCATCTTCCTGTTGCTGTAGGTAATAAATATCTTACACCGTTTGCATTTAGATCTTTTCCTAATTTGATTACATCCTCAAATTCACCATTGGCTAGAGTTTCTTTTGTAACATAGGTCGATAGGGAACACTTTAATTTTACATCAAGAGCATTTTTTATTCCTTGAACAGCTGTATTGAATAATCCTTTCATGCCACGCAATTCATCGTGCTTTTCTGGAATAGGACTATCTATACTTATATAAAGCATTTCTAAACCACTATCCTTTAATTGTTTTGCGTAATCTTTTGTGACTTTTATTCCATTCGTATCACAAAAAACATATACAGATCGTTCTGAAGCGTACTTTATTAATTCCATTAAATCTGGTCTCATAGTTGGCTCACCTCCAAAGAAGTTAATTACAAAAGCCTTAGCAGATTGATCTAATACCTCCTTAATCTCATCAGTTGAAAGGTCTCTAAGAGGTTCATTTTCATAATTGCCCACACAGCAATGCGGACATTTAAGTTGGCAATTATATGTTATACCAAACATAAGATAAAAGACATCTGCTCCCCCTCTTGCCGCACCTCTTTCTTCATTAAACCATTTTACCATCTTTTCTTGGTCAAAAGTTAATGGAATTTTATAATCTTCCCATAAGTTTTCTCCTTCCGAAAACCTTTCATCATCTATAGTTTCTTTTAGATTGGTCAATTCATTTCACATTCTAAATTTATTTGATATAAAATAACAATTATACTAGGATTATTCATAATTTGCTAAATTGATTTATAAATATTTTTACCAAAAAGTAATATTAGTTTCCTTGAATAGTAAATTATGAAGAAATTCAAGATGATGAGTAGTTTATAATATATGAAATAAAGGGTGTAAGGGATATAAAAAGGAGTTTAAATTAATAAAATCACCATTAAATTGAATATTATTTATTTAAATCAAACCAAGATGATAATATATGTCAAAAGCTAAAAGGCTAATTGTAGAGCTAGGGGCTGGAGCGGACCAACATGGTCATAATAATGATTGCACCAATGCTGCAATTAAAGCTATTAAGAATGCGATTTCAAATAATTGTTTATGTGGTCTTTCAGAAATATGTAATCTCAGAGAACCAAAAGATCTTACTCGAATGATGGTTCATGTGAAGATTGGAGCCCCATATCCAGATACTATTGATGAAAAGAAAGTTTTAAAAGCGATTCCTTTTGGGGAAAAATCAATTGAAGTTGTTAAAGGAGGTTTACTTACTGAAGGAATTATGATTAAAGAATTAGGCGATACTTCAGATCAAATAATAATATGTAATGCTGCTGTTACGGTTTCAGTGAAGCTTTAATCTTCTTAATTCATTATTTTTTAAGCCTGATTTTTAAATCCATTTGCAAAACCCGATAACTACATTTATGTAAAATCATTATGTTTTTAAACTTAAACAGCATAAATATTAATTAATTTTAATTTGAAATGAATCCATGATTTTGTTTTAAATTAAAGAACATTAAAATTAGAGATTGAAATATGTCCGCTTTAGAAAAATTTATAGAAGCAATTCCCCTTGAGAATCCTTGGGTTAATAGCTGGAAAAAAGAGGGTAAAAAGGTATTAGGATATTTTTGTTCATATATACCTGAAGAAATCCTTTATGCTGCTGACATCTTGCCAATCAGAATGAGAGCGAGAACTTGTACTGATACACCGATGGGGGATGCTTATATGACTCCTACTACATGTAGTTTTACAAGATGTTGCCTTGAATTAGCAAATAGAAAAGAGTACAAATTTCTTGATGGTATTATCTCTTGTAATTGTTGTGATCAAATTAGGCGCCTTTATGATAATATAAGATATAAAGCTCCGTTTCCCTTTCATTATATAATGGGTGTCCCTGGTAATGTTAATGATAAAACAATCGATTGGTTTAAACATGAAATAACCAAATTTAAGCAAAACATTGAAGCGAACTTCAGTGTGAATATTACAGAAGAAAAAATAAGGAATGCAATTAAGATATACAATAAGTCTCGTACACTTCTCAAAGAATTATATAGTCTCAGAAAGCAAGATAAACCCCCTATTACGGGTACTGATATGATGAATATTATTTCAGCAGGAGTTTCCATTCCAAGGGAGCAATTTAATGAGCTTTTGACTCAACAGTTAAAGGAAATCGGGAGTGGAAATGGGATATCTGACTTTAAGAATAGATTAATGGTAGTTGGAAGTATGCTTGATGAACCAGAATATTTTAAAGTAATAGAAGATCTTGGGGGATTAATTGTTACAGATTCACTATGTTTAGGGACTAGGTATTTCTGGGATTTAGTTGATGAAAATCTAAATCCGATTGATGCATTAGCAGAACGCTATCTATCAAAAATCTCCTGTCCACGTATGACAGATGGACAACCTGCTAGAACCGAGTTTATGATGAATATGATTAAGGAGTTCAAGGTAGATGGGGTTATTTTTGAAAGAATGAAATTTTGTGCTTTATGGTGGGCTGAAATTTTTATGCTCCGTAGGAAATTAAAAGAAGAAGGAGTTCCATTTCTCGATTTGGAAAGAGAATATGTGTTAAGTGGTGCTGGAGCTATGAAAACACGTGTTCAAACCTTTATGGAAATATTAGAATCGAGGTAATAATAGATGGATACAGAATTATTTAATGAATATAAAAAACTTGGAAGAGGAAATTGGGGCAAAGATCTTGTTATGTGGAAAACTATGTATACGGCATTTTTAAATGGGGCAAAAAATGAAGAGTTAACACCTTTTACCGAGATGCTTCTCAATATTTTTCTAGATATTCTTAAAGCACGTAAGGAAGGAAAACCAGTCATTATGCATCCTTTTAATTATGAACCTGAACTGTTTTTCGCTATGAATTTAGCACCGTTAATGCAAGAAATAATTAGTGTTGGATTAGCTCCCTTCCATATGAATCAACCTTATATTGATTTCGCAAATAAAATAGGATACGGTGATAATCCTACTATATGTAATGCTCAAAGACCTATTATCAGCTTATTAATGCAAGGAGCAGCACCTATACCTGACCTTCTCTGCTTTCTCTCAACACCATGTAACTCTCTTTCAATGTCATACCAAGTTTATCAAAATTTAACTGGGATTCCCTCATTTAGCATAGACATACCGTATTGGGCTTACAACCGAGAAAATGATTATTATGATGAGAAAACTGTGGATTATATGATTAATCAATCAAAAAATTGTATTAATTGGATGGAAAATAAAACAAAACTGAAATTTGATGTAGAAAACTTTCAACAAACCATGGACTGGTGTAATCAAGCGCGTGGTTATGTCTTGGAATTTAATGAACTTTTAAAAGCGGTTCCCTGTCCAGTAACTAGTCAAACTGGTTTTGGAAATTTTATGACAATGGTAACTCGTGGAGGCGCATTGGATGCTGTCAAAACTACCAAATGGATGCGATATATAGCTGCAGAAAATGTGAAAAATGGGATAGGAGGTGTCCCTGACGAAAAGATCAGAATTGCTTGGCCTTATACTCATGTATTTTTTGACCAAGCTCTATTATCATGGATGGAAAAATCCTTTAATGCTGTAGCCATAATGGATCTTTTAGGTCATTATAAAGTTCTTCCCCACGATACATCAACAATTGAAAATTGTTATAAAAGCTTAGCTAAGGGGACATTAGATGCTTCGATGGTTGGTAAATGTAGAGGACCTATTGAATATTATATACAATATATGATAAACTATATTAAAGATTATAAAATAGATTGTGTTATTTTTCCTATGCATTTTGCATGTAAGCACGTCTCCATTATGGCAAGGGTAACATCAGAAGCTATAAAAGAAGAAATCGGAATTCCAACCTTGATTTTCGGATGCGACTCCTATGATTCAAGAGAAGTCACTTCAGAAGAAATTAAGAGACGAATTTCAGATTTCCTTACTCATATTGTAATTTAAAAAGGTGAAAGATTTGGATATAGAATTATTTAATAAATATAAAAAGCTTGGTAGAGGAAGTTGGGGTAAGGACCTTTTAATGTGGAAGACAATGTATACAGCGTTCTTAACTCAAAATAAAGATGAAGAATTTACACCTGTAACAGAGTTATTCCTTAATATTTTTCTTGAAATCCCTAAAGCACGAAAGGAAGGAATTCCGATAATCATGCATCCTTTTAATTATGGACCCGAATTATTTCACTCCATGAAATTAGCCCCGCTCATGCAGGAAGTTTTCAGTGTGGGCTTAGCCCCTTTTCACTTCAATGAACCCTATATCGATTTCACTAATCAAATAGGTTTTGGAGATAATCCAACTCTTTGCAATGCTCAAAGACCTTTAATTGGATCCTATATGCAGGGAGCGGCACCAATCCCTGATCTTTTATTCTATCTCTCAACGCCATGTAATTCTCTTGCGATGACATATCAAGTCTTTCAAAATTTGACAGGTGTACCAGGTTTTAATATAGATATTCCTTATTGGGCTTATGATAAAGCAAGTGAGTTTTATGATGATAAAACCGTTGATTATTTGATAAAACAAATAAAAGAATTAATATCATGGATAGAAAAAGAAACAAAACAAAAGTTGGATCTCAAAAATTTACAACAAACTATGACTCTAGTAAATCAGGCAAGAGAATATATATGGGAATTTAATGAACTTTTAAAGACTGTTCCTTGTCCTGTGCCTAGTATAACAGGCTTTGGAAATTTCGTAACTATGGTAACACGTGGTGGAACTAATGATGCTGTTAAAGTTTCAAAATGGTTACGAGATAATGCTGCTGAAAATGTGAAAAAGGGAATCGCAGGTGTCCCTGATGAGAAAATAAGAATCGCATGGCCATATACTCACATTTTTTTCGATCAAGAGTTATTTCCATGGTTGGAAGAGCAATTTAACGCCGTAGTAATCTTAGACATGCTAGGTTTTTATCAAGTATTACCTCATGACACTTCAACAATCGAAAAATGTTATGAAAGTTTAGCTAAGGGGACATTAGATTTCTCAATGATTGGAACATGTAGAGGTCCTATTGAGTATTATATTGATTTTCTTTTAAATTATGTAAAGGAGTATAAGATCGATTGTGTAATTATGCCTATGCAATTTGCATGCAAACATGCTTATGCTATGGCAAGAGTTGCTTCTGAAGCTGTACGTGAGGAAACAGGAATCCCAACACTAATTTTTGGTTGTGATCCTTATGACTCGAGGGAAGTAACATCAGAAGAAATAAAAGAAAGAATTTCAGAATTCCTCACTCAAGTAGTTTTATAAAGGAGGTTTAAAAAAATGATAGTAGCAGGGTGCGATGTCGGATCTTTAACTGGAAAAGCTGTTATTTTAAAGGATGGTGAAATTTTATCTTATAGCATTGTTCCTACAACTCCTAAACCGGAAAGAACTGCTCAAGATGCTATGGATGAGGCACTTAAAAAGGGGAGTTTGACTTTAGAAAAAATTGATTATATTGTAGGGACTGGATATGGGAGAGTAAAAATCCCATTTGCGAATTCTGAAACATCTGAATTAACATGTCATGGTAAAGGGGCTCATTCTTTCATTCCATCAATTAGAACAATAATTGATGTTGGTGGACAAGATTGTAAGGTAATAAAAGTTAGTAAAGATGGAAAGATCCTAGATTTTGCTATGAATGATAAATGTGCTGCTGGAACAGGTAGATTTTTAGAAGTTATGGCTAGAACTCTAGAATTAAAACTTGAAGAACTCGGAGAAATATCTTTACAGTCAAAAAATCAGGCGAAAATTACTGCTCAATGTAGCGTTTTCGCAGAAACTGAAGTTGTTAGTCTTATGGCGGATGGCGTAGAAGTATCTGATATAGTTGCGGGGATACATGATGCTATTGCTTCTAGAATTATGTCCCTTGTATATAGAGTTGGTCTTGAAGAAGAGTTAACTATTACTGGAGGAGTAGCAAAAAATGTTGGTGTAGTTACTTATCTTGAGAAAAGAATGGGTGTAAAAGCCAAAAAGCTACCAGTTGATCCACAGATAATTGGGGCTTTAGGGGCTGCTCTCATAGCACAGGACAATGTCCTAAGCAGAGAGTAGGCTTCAAATTTAATCTCACATACCACTTTTTTTTTATTAATTTTTACTTTTTAAGTACTATAGAAGAAAAAAATTATTATTTTAAATTATTATAGTGCTTTATTAATTAATTCCGAAAGATCTAATGCTTGAATCTCGTCATTTCCAATATTAGATTTAAATTGATTTAAGCAGAAAGGACAGCAAGAAACAAGTGCGCTGGCTTTAGTTTCTTTAGCTTCTTCTATTCGTTCTTTTGCTGCAAAAGCAGATAAATCCTTGAATGATGATCTCACTCCTCCTCCCGAACCGCAACACCATGCGTTGTGTCTATTTCGTGTCATCTCTATCAATTCAATACCCGGAATTTCTTGGATTACATCTCTAGGTGCTTTATATATGCCCATGTGACGTCCTATATGACAGGGATCATGATACGTAATTTTCATATTGATTTCATTGTTAAAATTTATTTCACCGTTTTTTAATTTTCTCCTAATAAACTCAGGTAAATGTTTAATCTCTATACCGTGATCTAAACCAAATTTATTGGGGTAAATATCTTTCCATGTTCTATAACATCCTGCGCAAGATGTAATGATTTGTTCAATTCCTGCATCTTTAAATATATCAACATTTTTTTGAGCTAACTTTTTAGCTTTTTCTGTCTGTCCAGTCATATATACAGGGGATCCACAACATTCTTCCTTTTCAAGAATTGTAAAATCAACATTTAATTTATTTAATATTTCAGCAGTAGCAATAGCAACATCTTTTTCCCTGTAACTCGAGGTACAGCCTACAAAATAAGCTAATTTGGCATCTGATGATAGATTGATGTGTGAAGGTAACCATTCTAGTCGATCTTCTTTCTTTTCCATATAAGGATTTTTTTCAGTCATTACATGGTCAGTATACTTAGCTTGTTCTGGCATAGGACCATACCCCAACTGAACAGCTTTTTCTCTCATTGCCATTAACCATTCTCCGGCATAAGTATGAATTTCGGGTATCTGACATTGTTGTATGCATGCCATACAAACAGAACATTGATAAAAAATCTTTGCTATACCTTCACTCCATTTGAGTTTATCTGTAGTTAATGCCCATGTTAGTAGATTTTTTCCTCCAAGGTAATATGCTTCAAATTTACCAAATTCTCCAGATGGACAAACTCGAGACCAATAAGCGTCTTTATAAACTGTCCTGCAAGTCCCACACTTACCACATTGATAAAAAGTGTCTTCATAATGCGTTAAATCTTGATTTCTTTGAAGTTTCTGGTTTTCATGGGTCAAAGCTATTTTGGAAATACCTTTTCCTGGTAAATATCTAACTCTTCTCTTTGACATACTAATCTTCTCCTCTTCCTTGTCCTGGGTTCATTATCTTATTTGGATCAAGAAGCTGTCTAATTTTTTCAATTAATTCACCTGTAGCGGGAAAGATTTTTTCTTTGTGTGTCTGATACGCCCATTTTGGTGATTTATACATTATAGCTCCATCAATTTGTTGAACTTCCTCGTGAATTTCTTTTAAAAGATTCCGTGCTCTTTCAATGTCATCAGGATCATTTTTATTAAAATTAATATTCGTACGCGCAACACAATAATGCCCACCAAACATTATTCTACTATAAAATTGTGGAGGTTTATTGTATTTCAAACATACTTCCCTTGCTAAATTATAATAATTCACAATATCTCCTGTTGAGCAGTAAGAACCAATCCATTCACCACCGCCACCTCTTGAGAAATTCCAGCAACCCCAAACCTGAGTCGGGGGAGTATCTATAGCTTCTACTCCTTCTTCTCTTGAAAAAAGTTGTATATTGCCTTCTTTACAAATATCTCTAATAGCTTCACATTGAGCTTCATGTTGTTTAGCAGTATATGCTTGAGTTGCAATAATCCCTATAAAATCTGGCATGCCCCCCTCTATAGCATCTTTGGGTACATTTTTCTCATTTAAATTTTGGACTGATTGGCTCCACCCGAGATTAACTACAACTATATCAATAATTCCAAGACCTGCTTTCGCAAGTTTAAGCATTACAGGAATTCCATCATCCATCTTAAGCGTTGCACCTGTAAAAACTTCATTGAAAGGTAATCTTGGCCATAATTTAATAGCAGCTTTGGTTACAATCCCGGTTGTGCCTTCCCAACCTATAAACAATCCGGCTAAATCTGGTAATGGTTGCCTACCATACCAATGTTTAGAGATGCTACAAGAACCTATTTTAACAAGTTCTCCTGATCCTAGTACTGCTTCTAAACCGTTTAGAAACTCAGCACCAGACCCACCAATCATACCTAAATCAAACATCCCATAGCAGAGACACGAGGGAACAACTCCTGTACCTGGAGGTGACCATGTTACTCCCGCTCTTAGATCAGGATGATTCTTTTCGAGATAACCTTGTAACTCTGCCCATGTTATCCCTCCTTCAAGCACAACATACATATCATCTTCGTTTACTTCTAATATTCGATTTAATCTTCTTAAATCAACAACAATTCCTCCTTTTCTAGGGGTGGCAAGAGAGCCAAAATTTATACCAGAAACCCATGGAACAATAGGAATTTTATTAATATTCGCAATTTTGACAATTTCCTGAACTTCCTCTGCAGAATTTGGCATAATTACAATATCACATTTTCCTTCCGGCTCAGCTGTTATAAAATCATAATGATATAGAAATTGCATTTCAGGTTGATCCGTAACATACTTTCCCCCAACTATTCCTGCTAATTCTGTAATAATTTCGTTATTTATCATTTTCATCGACCTTATAAATTATATTAAATCCTTTATAATATTTATAGATTAATTGTATTTTCACATTAATTGATGGAATGCCTGAAAACTTGGTAAAATTAATAAAAGTATTTGGAGCAGCTCTAGATGCAACAGATTTCCCTCTTAGTCTTCAAATTAAACGAAATTATCTAAATCAATTGGCTCAAAATCTCGTAATAGACCCTAATTTTATAGATCCCTACGAAGGATTACTTTTATTTAGTCGTGTGTTGTCAAAAGATAAATATCTTAAAATGGGTAAATTTCCTATCGAATCTTGGCTGACTCCTAAACCAAATCTCGAAGATTTACCTTTAATGAATCAATTAGAGTTTCAAAAATTTACCAGTAAGGGTGCTATTAGAATTTATTCAGAGAGACTCGATAACTACGTGAAAAATAATATATTACCAGATTTTCCTTTAATGATCGGAGTAGATCATTCTCTAACTGGAGGAGTCTTAAACGCATTATCTCATGAATTTGGACCGGAAGAATTACTAATCCTTATTTTTGATGCCCATTTTGATGGATTACCTGCTAACATTTCATTGAATATAGCAAAATATATGAATGAGCACCCTAAAGAAACAAATCCACTGATTTCAGAACATATTAATACTATTAATGAAAACTTAAATATTGTAGATACATACACATGTGCCTCTTTTTTGTTTTATTTATTGAAAGAAAAGGTTATAATACCTGAAAATCTGATAATTTTCGGGTGCCAAGATTATCCAGACGTAAAATTTCGATCTTTAGATGACCCCAGAATTTTAGAATTCGTCGAATTTTATAATGAAATGGAGCAGAAAGGTGTAAAATTTATACCAAAATCTGATACATCAACAATGATCAGAAAATTGTCAACAATCTTAAAAGAAACTGAAAAATCAAAAATGTATATTTCTTTTGATACAGATGTAGGTGCCTTAAGGGAAATAATTGCAACTCGGTTTAGGAATGCTATTGGAATCGATCAAACGACTATAATAAATGCTGCTAAAAGCATAAAGAATGTAATAAATTCAAAAAAGATTGACTTAATAGGGTTAGATATAATGGAGATTGAAACTTATTTACTCAATAGAGTTTTTCCTAAATCAGGAAGAACAGATCAAACCATTAAGGTTATTGATAGTTTTTTAGATGTTTTCATATGAAGAATACTATGGTAAGACATTTCTGTTTTTCCCAATTGGGCATGATTCAATACAAACATTACACTCTATTACGGTATAATCAGAAAGATTCCTTTTATGAGTTTCCAAATAAATATAGCATTTCTCCTTAATATATTTACCATTTATAAACGCATTTGCTGGACATGCTTCTATACAAATATTGCATCCCTTACAATACTTACTTTCAGTAATAGGTTCTCCACAAATAAGTGGGGCTGTTGTAACCAAGGCTCTTAGCCTTACTTGCGAACCAAATCGATTAGTAATCAATAAGTTGTTTTTTCCAATTGGTCCTATTCCTCCTAAAGCAGCTGCTTCCTTTAAGAATAATCCGGGACTATATGGAATAACACGAGAATTAAAACCTTTCTTTAAAAGATATCTGCGAATTCGATGACAAAATTGTTCAACAACAGCGTCAGCAAACTGATGGCTCCATACACCTTCTCCCTCTTTATGGCTCCAGGCATCAAGTACAATATCATATAAGTGGAAACCTATAACAATAACAGTTTTCGGATCTTCAAGAAAGTTATCAGGACGATTCTCTTCTGGATAATCCTCAAATAATAGTGGATCGGCAAATCCCACAACATCTACTCCTATTTTATTACAATATTCTTTAACGTCTCTAGTTAGTTGTTGATCTCTTTTCATGATAATAATGATTTTCTGAAAATTATTATCTTAAAACAATAATTTATGAAAAAAAAAGTCTATTATTAATACTTGAAGCAAAAACATAGTATCCACTTCTTTTATAATCAAATCTAAACGTGTTAAAAAATTATTTAGAATATAATAAATTTAGACAATAAGAGCTAAACCACATCTATTTATTTTATTAACCATATATTTATTATAGAAACCAAATTTAAAAGCTTAATATTATAATAAAATATTATTAAGGTTGATTTATACAAGATTTATAACAGATATCAATCATTAATAATTAAAATATAATAATAAAAATCCAAAAGTCTAACTGGGAAAGGTATTTAAGGATGTATGATGCTACTTATAAGGTGGTAATTTTCGGCGATGCGGGTTGCGGTAAAACCACACTAACACAGAGATTCCTTACTAATTTATTTAAGTCAGATACAAAAATGACTATAGGCGTAGATTTTGAAGTAAAGAGTATGGATATTAACGGAAAAAAAGTAAAACTTCAGATTTGGGATTTTGGTGGCGAAGAAAGGTTCAGATTTTTATTGCCTACTTATGTTAGAGGTGCTAATGGTGCTCTTTTTATGTATGATGTAACGAATTATTCATCCTTAGCCCATATTGATGATTGGATGTTAGTTGTTCGAAAGGAGATTAAATCAGAACAAGACACATTTCCAATTATAGTCGTTGGTGGTAAGGCAGATCTT
>Ga0209979_1002516_pt1 | contig 17410 bp, 18 predicted proteins | sample AnhtaG_FD_183114 | JGI IMG/M metagenome (GOLD analysis project Ga0209979, IMG submission 183114) | Deep subsurface microbial communities from Anholt, Denmark to uncover new lineages of life (NeLLi) - Anholt_01485 metaG (SPAdes) (version 2) | ecosystem: Environmental > Aquatic > Marine > Oceanic...
AAAAATTGAGTGGGATAGATATAAAACCCATGTTTCCAAGTATGAGCTGGATTCTTATCTCTCAGTATTATAAGATTGGTAATTTATATTATAAGTTTCATAATTTATTAAATTAATATATTTAAATCGAGTAGGAGGCTACTCATTATTTGAGTAGCCGACCTCTCACACCACCGTACAAGCCGTTCGGCATACGGCGGTTCAATAGAATTAATGCACTAATGAATATCTTTCAGCTACTGATTGGAAGCCTAGCTTCTTTAGGTATTCATTGGTAAATGTCCTTTGAAGAATTGGACTACCTGCTATTCGCCAATAGCTTTTCCTTGTGTTTGCAAATTCCCATGCTTTAGCCTTATCAATATCAAATCTGATTAAATTGTCAAACTTGGTTTTGATTTTCTTCCATTGTTTCCAGAAACACATTCTTATCCTTCTTCTTAGCCACTCGTCCAATGATTCTGCAAGTCCCTTCATATCTGCAATACCAAAGTAATTGACCCATCCTGTTATTAGCTTCTTTAGCTTTAACATTCTAAAAGTCATACTCATGGCGTTGCTCCTGCCTGTTATTTCTTTTAACTTCTGCTTAAATTTTACAACAGACTTAGGGTGAACTCTTACTCTGATGTTTCCATTTTTGTAGTAAAATGAAAACCCTAAGAACTTAAGTCTCCATGGCCTATCTACAGCACTCTTATCTTTACTTACTTTAAGTTTTAACTTATCTTCAATAAATCTTGTAATACTTTGCATAACCCTAACTGCTGCTTTTTGGCTTTTGACATAAATATTTATATCATCAGCATAACGGCAGAATTTAAGTCCCCTTTTTGTAAGTTCTCTGTCAAGCTCGTTTAACATAATGTTAGCAAGCAAAGGTGAAAGATTTCCGCCTTGTGGCGTTCCTTCTTGTGTTTCTATAACTACACCACCCGTCATGACCCCTGAATTAAGGTACTTTCTAATAAGGGATATTACTCTACCGTCTTTTACGGTTTCTGATATAAGCCTTATTAGTTTGTCATGATTTACAGTGTCGAAATAGTTTGCAATGTCAATATCAGCAACCCATGTATAGCCTTCTTCAATATATTGCCTGCATTTGACTACCGCTTGCTTTGCATTTCTGTTAGGTCTAAACCCATAACTTGCATCTGAGAACTGCCTTTCAAATATTGGGGTAAGTACTCGGGCTATTGCCTGCTGTATTACTCTGTCAAGCACTGTAGGTATTCCAAGCAGCCTTACTTTCCCATCAGATTTAGGTATACTTACCCTTCTGACGGGGCTGGGACTGTAAGTCCCTTCCAGTATAGACTGTTTGATTTGAGCTCCATTTTGTTTTAAAAATGGTAGAAGCTCATCTACTGTCATTTCATCAACTCCATGGCTTCCCTTGTTTTCCTTGACCCTCATGTATGCAAGGTTTAGGTTTTTCCTATCAAGGATTTTCTCAAGCAGTCTACCTGTATACTCATTGCCATCGTTTTCTTTGTTTTGGCACATGGAAGAAATACTGTGCGCTCCTGTGCTACTTTCAAGTTCCACTCTATCCTTGCACAGGTAGCCTCCAATTGGGAGTTGTCTGCTTTCATTGTATTTCTTCGTGTCCTTCAAACTTTAGAAAACCTCCTATTGTTTGGTCCTTCCCATTTCTGGTACTATGACCTCTGCTGACTTCTGACAGTTTAGCCACACATCACTGTATGGGTTTCTTGCTTTAGCAAGAATACCTGCCAGACCTCCCCAGGTAAGAGCGCTTACTTTCGCTCCATATATCTGCTGCATTTACATCGCCTGTTTCGGATAGTTTTGGGCTTTGTTTTGTAATGCAAACTCACCCAACAGACATATGCCTTATATGCAGTTTCTATTCGTCAGACCAGAGCTTTGCCTTACGACTTCCTTCAGATTCCACCTCACGGTGGACACCCTTGTCTTTAGCTAACGGTTGGCACTATCAACCCCCGTATCGGACTTTCACCGACCAGTAAGCGCCCATGCTGGGCGCACATTAAATAAGCCCTTTTTGATTTAAAAGGGCTTATACTTATCTGAATTATCATCAGCACTTAAGATTTTAAATGTCAACTGGCTTGAAGATTTAGAAAAATCCTTACCTTCACAAATATAGGTCAGGTACTAATAGTAAAAATTACTATTTAGTTTCTTCCATATTCTTCTTTAATTCCTCAGCATATTTCTGCGCTTGCTTTCTTATCTGCGCTGCCTTTTCGGTAATAAATTCACAGGTCTTGCCGCAGCATTCTTCCATCTGCTCCCTTAATATTTTCCGGGTTTCCTCACCCTTGCGGGGCGCAATAAGAATTCCAGTCAGGATACCCAATCCAAATACAAGCAGCGTATAACCAAATATATCCGAATTTTTCATACTATTTTTGCTCCTTTTTAACTCTTCTTCTTTTCCTTGCTCTTATAACCTGCCAGATTACTATTAGTATTATTGCTATTATAACCAGTACTGGACTGGCTGCAATCAAAAACATCATTAAACCATTAAATACACTGACTGCCCCTCTCAATCCTCTCTTTAATGCATCAACAAACCCCCAATCGGCAGCAGTTTTAATAGGTTCAGGCTCATAGAAGTAGACATCAATAGTAGAAAAAGATACTAAATCGTCCAGGTAATCCATTCTTCCTTTAATCACTTCAATCTGCTCCTGAACATTACTCAGCTCTCTCTGCACTTCTAAGCTGTCACTGACTTTCTTTGACTGCTTCATTAAATCCAGAAGGACTTCCTCCTGGGCCTGGTAATTTCTAAGTCTGCTTTCAAGATCAGTATATTCCTGTGTTACATCCTGGCCGGCACTTGAAGTACTTTTAACCGTACCCATTTCTTTAATTTTATTTATAATAGAACTATATTTATTGGAGGGAATTCTTATAGTTACGCTTCCGCTGGTTAGATTACCATCAGGATCAGAATAGCTCTGGCTGTTTGAAACAAAACCCTCATTTTGCTCTGCCAGACTGGTTAGTTCAAACAGAGTATCCTCAAATTTTCCTACCTCAACCTCAAGCTCGATATATGCAGTCTTAATGACTTTCCTATCACCAGCAACTGGAACTTCACCATACTGGGTCTCAGCATCACCGGCGATCTTCTCTTCTTCGGCATATTCTTCTTCCATCTCCATAGCTTCTTCTACCATTACCGCCTCTGGTTCTCTAGAAACTGCAGCTTCTTCCATTACTGCTTCTTCCTCTGCAGCCGATCTGAAACACCCGGTAAAAATCATCCCAAATACAAAAATGCTCGATAGTAAAACGAATAATAATTTTGATAATGAGCTCTTAATTTTCATTTCTACCTCCGTTACTTTAAAATTATAAGTTTAATAATGAAATTATAACCTATTTTATGATACTTATTAATAATTATTATTAAGTCAAGTGCTTTAAATACTTAAAAACTTTTAGTTTATGTATTAGTCCATTTATATTTTTAAAATGACATTGCTTTAAATATTCAAATACCTTCCATAACAAATCTCTCTAGAAAGTTAAATTATAGTATATATACGAAGAATTGTAGTATTAATTAAGGTAATTGCTCAAAAATTTTAGAATATTAGTCCTATAGCTTTATAATAGCCGTTACCAGATGCCGGTTCTTACATATTCATCAATAGCTACAGCCGCATTTTTCCCGGCACCCATTGACAGTATGACTGTAGCTGCACCGGTAACTATATCTCCACCTGCAAAAACACCTTCTATATTTGTTTTTCCGGTCGCCGGATCAGCTTTTATATTCCCCCATCTGGTAAGCTCTAATCGTGGAATTGTAGATGTAAGAAGTGGATTGGGACCCTGTCCTATAGCCATTACTACCACCTTTACCTCTATATTAAATTCCGAACCTTCTATAGGAACCGGCCTTCTCCTGCCAGAGTCATCTAGCTCTCCTAATTTCATTTTGATACATCTTACTTTATGCACCCAGCCATCCTTTCCTATTATCTCAACGGGACTGGCCAGTAGCTTGAATTCAATTCCTTCTTCTCTGGCGTGCTCTATTTCTTCATTTCTGGCAGGCATTTCTTCTTCACTTCTTCTATATATCAAATATACATGTTTTGCCCCCAGCCTTTTTGCCACCCTGGCTGAGTCCATGGCCACATTTCCCCCACCAACTACCGCAACTTTGTCTCTCCTGATAATCGGAGTATCGCACCGGGGAAATTTATAAGCTTTCATCAAGTTTGACCGGGTGAGATATTCATTAGCAGAATACACTCCATTCAGATTTTCTCCAGGGATACCCATAAAATATGGAAGGCCTGCTCCAGTAGCTATAAAGACTGCCTTAAATCCTTCGCTAAATAAATCATCCAGGGTTAAAATTTTTCCCATTACCATATTTACTTCAATCTTAACCCCCAGACTCCTTACATAATCTATTTCTCTTCTTACTATTTCCTTGGGAAGCCTGAATTCAGGGATACCATAAACTAAAACTCCTCCTGGTTTATGCAGAGCTTCAAATATAGTGACCCTATAACCCAGTTTGGCTAATTCTGACCCACAGGTAAGCCCACCAGGACCAGACCCAATTATTGCTATTTTTTCTCTGACGCACTGTTTGGTAATCTCTGACCAGGCGCACTCTTTCAACCTTTGAGCTTTTCTTTTTAATTCCCGGTCTGCTACATATCGTTCAAGCCTTCCGATAGCTACCGGGTCATCTTTAATGCCCAGGAGACATACCTTTTCACATTGATCTTCCTGAGGACATACTCTACCACATATAGCCGGAAGGCTGTTCCGTTCTCTGATCTTTCCCAGGGCCTCATTAAATTTCTTCTTCTGGATTAGTTTAATAAAACCTTTTATGTCAATCTCTACCGGACAGCCTTTTATGCATTCAGAATTTTTACACTGGAGACATCTTGATGCTTCACGCAGAGCATGTTCTTCAGTATATCCCAGAGTAACTTCATTAAAATTCTTTTTCCGCTTCTCAGGGTCCTGTTCGGGCATAGCCACCCGTGGGATCTTTTCTTTTTTCATATTCCTTTTGCCTGCCCTTTTTGTCATTTTTTTAAGTATCCTTCCTGCAACTAATCAATCATATTATCACTCCGGCAGCCCACATTTATGTTTATAAAGACCCATGCACTCCTTCTCATGATCACAGTATACCTTCTGCCTCGAAAGAAGAAGGTCAAAATTTACCTGGTGCCCGTCAAAATCTGGCCCATCTACACAAACAAATTTAGTTTTGCCTCCCACTTCTACTCTACAGGCCCCGCACATTCCCGTTCCATCAACCATTATGGAATTCAGAGACACTATGGTCTTTATGTTAAAAGGTCTGGTCACCTCAGCCACAGAAGCCATCATAAGAGCCGGCCCAATAGCAATCACCCTCGCAATATCCTTTCTTTTATATGCATTGCCGGTTAAATTTTTCTCCAGATACTCTTTTAAAAAATCTGATACAAAACCATGATATCCTATAGAACCGTCATCGCTGCAGCTATGCAGTTCATCAGATATATCTTCCATCTCTTCTTTTAAGATAAGAAGGTCTTTACTCCTGGCGCCGATAATGGAGATTACATAATTGCCAGTCTTTTTTAATTCCCTGGCTATAGGGAAAATTGGGGCCACCCCCACTCCACCTCCAGCGCAGATCACTCTTCCAAAATTTTCAATCTCAGAAGCATTACCCAGCGGACCCACAACATCCAGTATATTGTCACCTACTTTTAAACTGGAGAGTAAAGCGGTGGTCTTTCCCACTCTCATAGAAACTATGTTTATTATCCCATTACTGCGGTTATAATCTGCGATAGTTAAGGGGATCCTTTCTCCATCTTTATTTATTCTGATGACCACAAACTGTCCCGCTTTTACTTTTCTGGCTATTAGCGGAGCTTTAAGATAAAATCTGTCTATATCTTCTACCAGCTTCTCTTTTTTTACAATTCTATACAAATACCCACCGCTTTCTATTTTTGTAAATGTTTCTTATTTTAATTAAAAAAAATATGTGCAATACATTTTTTAAAAATTTATTATACTACAGGAAGACTTCGGAAGATTTCTAATCTTTGTCTATATATTTATTTAATCTGGCAGCAATTTCTTCAATTGATTTCTTGAATTCTTCATCCGCACCACATGGAGAAAAATGCTTCAGATCCGACTCTCTTACCCTGTCGCTGTAAGGAAGTTTTCCCAGTATGATAAAATCACCCAGATTATCTTCAATCAATTTTTCTTCTTCATCAGTTCTTACTTTATTTACCACGATAAAAAGATCTCTGATTCCCAGATCCAGGGACATCTTTCTAACCGTCCGGGCAGTTTGAACACTCCTGAGTCCTGGTTCTACTACAATAATTAAGGCGTCCATATTCTCACAGGTACCCCTGCTCAGGTGTTCTATGCCAGCTTCCATATCCAGAATTACAATCTCTTCCCGGTCTACCACCAGATGTCTGAACAGGCTTTTTAGCAGAACATTTTCCGGACAATAACATCCACTGCCGCCTGCTTTTACCGTTCCGGCAACCAGCAACCTTACGCCATCAATTTCTATTCCAAATTTCTGGGGGATATCATCCACCCTGGGATTTAATTTAAAGAACACTCCATATCCTCCTGGCCTGGCCCCGGTCCTCTCTTCAATTAATTTTTTCATCTCTACCAGCGGTGTAATCTTTGAAGCCTCATCATATCCTATTCCTAATACCGCAGCCAGATTGGCATCAGGATCAGCGTCAACAGCAATTACCTTATAATTTTTATCGGCATAATACTTAGAAAGACATGCTGCTAAAGTGGTCTTACCCACTCCACCTTTACCGGATATTGCAATTTTCATTTAGATATAACTCCTGTTTAATACCAGGGTGGATGTATAAGTTTCTGCTTTAAAATCGTTTCTTTAGTTTTTACTCTTATCTTACTTTTTTTTGCAAACCTTTACTACTGCAGGTCTTATTAAAAAATTATCTATCATATAGCCTTTTCTTATAACATCCAGTACAATCCCTTCATCGACGCCTTCCACCGCTTCGGTTACTGCTACTTCGCAAATCTCTGGATTGAACTCCTCACCTTTTGGATTAATAATTCTGACATTTTCTTTCTTTAGAAGCTCCCTTAAATTCTCATAAATCATTTCTACGCCCTTTAAAAAATCGCCGCCTCCTTTTTTCATTTTTTTTCCGGCATCAAGGGCTATTTCAAAGTTATCAATTACAGGAAGAAGTTTTTCTATTAAATCTTTATTTGCCCTTTTTATATGCTCCAGATGTTCCCTTAAGGTTCTTTTTCTATAATTATCATAATCTGCCTGTAATCTTTTAATTCTATCCAGATATTCTTCTTCAATCTTTTTATAATTTTCCAGTTCTTTCCTTAGAAGCTCTATTTCTTCCTCAAGTTCCTCTGCTTGCAGTTCTTCTCTTATCTCTTTTTTTAAGGCACTTTTTGGTTCTTTCTTACCAGGCTTTTTATATTCCACCATTTCTTCCATATCCTGCCCATTACCAGAACCTTCTTCCACCTGTTTATAATTCTTATAATTATCCTTATCTCTTTTGTTCATAATTTTTGGCACACCGCTTTCATAGAAAATTTTGTCTGGAAAAAATAAAATATATTATATAAAAGTTTTTTCAAAAATTATTTTCCACTTATTGTTTTCTTCTGTCAAGTAAATATACTTCTTATACTGTTTTACCTCACCATTTTTATAGTTGACTTCAAACTCTGCTACCACCTTGCTCATATTATTCTCATATCCCAGATACACCGTTCTTTTAACATCTATACTTTCTACATCGGAAAGTATGTTATTAAATTCATCTACGTACTTTCCCCTGCTAATACTATTCCTATCTTTATCAGGCAGTAAATTTGTATAAATAAAATCCGGATCCTTATTGGCAAGAGATTGGAAAAAATCCAGAACAGCTTTTTCTGGTTCAGTTTTGAAAAAATAGGTTACATCAAACTTCCCATCATAACTCCTGCAGCCTGGCAGAGCAATCATAATAATCAAAAATAAAAATAATAACCTGTAAAAACTTCTTTTAACCAATTTTTAAAAATAGCACTTATAATTAATACAATAAACCACTTCACTTATGTCTATTATAATATCATGGTTACTGCCTTTGAACACTGTTTTAAATTGACCTTTATTAAACTTTAAAGATTTCTCTGATAGAGTTCAGAATTTCCATGTTTTTTACTTTTTGAATCTTGAAGCTTTCATCTATTTCCAGCTTATTTTCCAGATCAATACTATTATTTATATCCGGAAAATCCCCTTTATTAAAGCACCCTCTTATAGTCTCAAGAACGCTTTTTGCAGTAGAATTATATTCATAACCACCTTCCAGCAATATTCCGGTTCTACCCTGGCAGTGTTTGTAACTTAGATATGAAATAATATACATTATCTTGTAATATGATTCTTCTACCAGACCAAGAGAAGAAAGGGAATCCGAAAAATGGGAATCATATCCTGCACTTACCAGAATTAGCCCGGGATCAAATCTTTCCATAATCGGTATAATTATGTCTATCATTGCAGTTAAATAATCTGGATCCCTGGTATAGGGCATAAAAGGAAAATTCAGGTTAAAGCCTTCTCCCTTGCCCCTTCCGATTTCATCATAATATCCAGACCCCGGATAGTGAGGATATTGGTGGAAAGATATATAGAAAATACTATTGTCATCATAAAAGATCTCCTGCGTCCCGTTTCCATGATGAGCATCAAAATCTAATATAGCAATCCTTTCCACTCCAAAATTTCCCTGGGCATATCTGGCAGTCAGGGCTATATTATTAAAAATACAAAATCCACTACCAGCTCCCTTAAAAGCATGGTGGCCTGGTGGACGGATAGCAGCAAAAAATTTATCAAACTTAGTTTTGCTGTTAAAGATCAATTCCAAACCCACAAAACAACCACCTGCAGCCAGGAGCGCACAGTCATAGGTGTATTTTGTTACTGCTGTGTCTGGGTCCAGATAAGAAAGACCTCCCATTCTTGATAGATTTTTTATCTTCTGGATATAGTTTTTATCATGAACCATCTCAACTTGCCTGTCAGTAGCAGGACGGGGTTTCTTAATGGCTATCTTATCTTTAAATTTCCAGTTATTTAATGCTTCCTTAATAGCAGTAAGCCTAACTGCATTTTCAGGATGATCGGGAGCATTTTGGTGTTTTAAATAAAAATCATCATATATTATATACATAAAATATATTATTTTTCTCCTGTTACATTTTTTATTCACTTAGATACTCTAAAATGGCTTCAACTATGCTTTCACTTATCTTCATCTGATAACTTGATTTCTTTAACCTTTCTCTTTCCCTATAATTTGAAATAAAAGCAGGTTCTACTAATACTGTTGTCATATTTGTTGCTTTCAGGATAGCGTAGTTTGCACCATGAACCCTGCAATCTAAAACTTTTAATTTACTGGTGATTTTATCCTGAATCAGATTCGCAATTTTATATCCGGGAACTGAATAGGACTTAAGGCCTTTAAAATAAAAACAGCTGCAGCCATTTGCATTCTGATCCGCTGAATAATTTAAATCTACACTAATCAACAGATCTGCATCACTCTTATTTGCATATTCAATTCTGTCATACAAAAAAACATTCTGCTTCTTATCATCACTAATAGAAGGTAATGTCTGGATACCGCTTTTAGATAATATATCTCTGCAAAAATTTACTATACTTTTACAAATATATATTTTTTCATTAATATATTTTTCGCTACTTCCTATATCTTCTATGTTTTCACTATAATCCAGAATAATTTTATTTTCCTCTAGTTCTTTTCTTTTATCCAAATCTCTGATTATGGGAAAATTTGAAGTTTCTTTAGATACTATGATTCTTTTTAAACTTTTCAGATGTTGCAATGTCTCTTCTCCAACTATTCCATCATCAGCAATGTTCATATTTTTCTGGAATTCTATGAGTGCCTTATTGGTTCTTTCACAAAATATACCATTCTCATTATAAGGATAAAAACCAAGTGTTTTTAACCAGAGCTGGATAGTTCTCACATCGTCCCCTCTGAAAGGAGGGCGCTTTAGATATAGCATCCTTTCACCAATTTTATACCCGGCATCAACTAATTCCTGCCAGGTCTCCTGATCTATAACCCCTGTTACCAAAAGACCTCTATCCTGTTGGAATTTTCTGACTGCATTTTCAGTCTCAATACCAAAAATTCCATCAATATCCGTTACTCCAAGATTGTAGCCAAGCAGTTTTAATCTTCTCTGCAGATCTGTAACTTTTTCTCCTGAAGAATTTCTCCTTATTATTTCCATTCTTTCAATATAAAATCAATTTTTCTAATTCTCTCACTTTTACTCTAAAACAAAATAGTGGTCTGTTATGAACTCTAACTATATCAGTTCTGTCAATCATTCCTTAATTTTTTTTAATAAATAAAAAAACTATAGCCCCGCCTGTCTGTTACTCTGAGTTGTTTGACATCCCCTCCGCCCCAAAGGACGAGAGATTCCTGCTTCACAGTGATTCCTAACGGATTCACTCTACAGGCTGAAACGGCATTCCCTACCGCCAATAATTGACATCCTTATATTTCCTTCCTTAAGACGGGAGTCTTACAGCTGACTTCGATAAAAATCTATCAACATACATAGCAGCTACTGCCCCATCTGCAACTGCAGTTATTACTTGCCGGAGAGGCGTATTTCTAACATCACCAACCGCAAATATACCGGGCAGGGAAGTTTCCATTTGAGAATTTGTTATTATAAAACCCTTCTTATCAAGCTTTACTAAATCTTTTACAAGTTTTGAATTAGGTTTCCAGCCAATATATTCAAAGACTCCATCAACCTTAAGTTTATATGTTTTATTTTCTTTTTTATTTCTTACCAGAACTCCTTCTAATCTATCCCTGCCATTAAATTTTTCTATTACAGAACTCCACAAAAATTCTATTTTTTTATTCTTAAATACCCTATCCTTTAGAATTTCCACCGCGCGAAGTTCATTTCTTCTATGAATTATATATACCTTTTTTGCTAATTTCGTGAGAAAAATTGCCTCCTCAATAGCTGTATCTCCACCTCCCACAACAGCAACCTCTCTATCCCTGTATAAAGCTCCATCGCAGGTTGCGCAAAATGAAATACCTCTGCCGATAAATTCCTTTTCACCCTCAACGTTCAACCTACCAGGGCTGGCTCCTGTAGCCATTATTACTGAATTTGCCCATATTAGCTTTTCGTCGCCAAGGCACTTAAAATGATAAGATCTATCTTTTTTCCTGGTATTAACTGACTCAATAGAGTTTACAGCAAAATATTCTATTACTTCGATATCAAACCTCCTGCAATGCTCCAATAAATTTTGTGCAAGTTCATAACCTGAAATATCATCTTTAAAGCCCGGGTAGTTTTCAACAGACTCTGTATTTATTATTTGTCCACCTGCCATTTTTTTTTCTACAATTTCAAAATCAAGCCCTGCTCTTCTGGCATTCAATGCTGCACTCAGCCCTCCCGGGCCAGCACCAATAATCAGTAGGTCAGTTTTTACTTCCTGCATATTGGTTAAGCTCCCATCTTTTAAAACAATTCAATACAGATTTAAAAAGATATAAAAAGTGTATACCGCATCTAATATTATAAATAATTAGAATTTAAAATAAATGAGTAATTGAAAGCATGCTAAAAAATGTTATGTTTGCAGCAATAAATTACCTGTAGAATATCAATATTGCTAAAGTTTAGGATAGAAGCTGATATTATTATTTCCTAATATCTCTTTGCAGCTTCTTTTATTCTATCCTCAAGTTCTTCTTCTGATTTTATACCTGAAATATCCATGTCTAAATCCATCAGAAGTTTTATCGCGCTTCTAACAATCATAGTATTAGCTATTTTATGACCACCAGATTTTTTACATTCGATACCCAGATTCTCCAGGAATGACACCATATTTGAAGGCATAGTTATAGGAACCCTAAAATAATCCTGCTTTCTTTCTACCATGTTTTAACCTCTTGCTATAATTGTATTGTAGTTTTACATATATGAGTATATCTATTAAAAATCAAATTGTCAAATAACCAATTACCTGTGAAAATCAAGATTTGACTTTCCCCTACTGGCTTGTTAAACTTCAACATTAAATGAAAATTAAGAGATTGTCTTAAGCATCTTTTAAAATTTAAGTAAAATTTCTGACAGGACAGAATTTACTCCAAAAAATATTCAAACAAAAAGTAGAAAGAGTTAAAACAGTTTATAAAATTACCATAAGCATTAAAAATCCTGACCTGCAGTTGAAACCTGGTATGCCTGCAGATGTAGTCAGCAATATCTGATATTAGGATCTATTAACATAAATGTAATAACAATTAAATAAAACACAGATTATCAGAGGAAAGAAATGAAAAATATTAAGAAAAAAGAAAATATTATAAAAATCTCGGTAATTGGCGGAAGTCAAGTAGACAGTGAAATTTACAACCTGGCTTATGAAGTAGGCAGGGAAATAGCCAGAAACGGCGCTGTTCTAATTTGCGGCGGTTTGAGTGGAACAATGGAAGCATCATGCAAAGGAGCTAAAGAAGAAGGGGGACTTACTATCGGTATTCTCCCCACTGCAGATGAAAATGATGCGAATAGATATGTTGATATAAAAATTCCTACCGGAATGGGTTACGCCAGAAATGTTCCCATTATACTTTCGGCGCATGCTGTAATAGCTATCAATGGAAGTTACGGCACCCTTTCAGAAATTGGTTATACATTGACTTTTGATAAACCTATAATCGCATTAAAAACCTGGGAAGTCCGGCCCTATTACAGTGAAGACTCCCGATTTATAATTAAGGCTAAAACTGCAAAAGAGGCTGTAAAAAAGGCCATAAAAGAAGCAAGAGATTATATCAAGAAAAACCAGATAAACTAATCATCAATTAATAATTCACTTTAATGCCCACTTGGGACTCAATGATTAAGGAAATATTTTAACAAAATTTATCTGCAAATTAGATAAAGAAGACTTTAAATTCTCTCTCTCCTCTGCGCTCACTTCATCAAGTATAACCTTTAGCAGAGCATCAAAACCATCTACGGCAAGCTTCGCCTGCTGCCTGTCCTTATATTTATCATTTACTCCAACAGGAAGTCCCATTTTCTTATAAGCAAAGCTGGAAAGGGACATCATCATCCGGCTTATGATGTCTTTGGTGGTTAATTTATCAATCTCTTCCTGGAGCTCTTTTATTATTTCTTCTTCGCTCTCTCTTTTTTCCTCTTTTTCGGCTTCTTTGGTTTCTTTCTTCCCACCCAGGCTCTCTCCCATAAATTTATCCTTTAATTCTTTATCTTCTCTATCTCCTCTGCTGCTTTTTTTCTCCTTCTTTTCTTTTTTAGCCATATATAATCACCTCTCTCCATTCCAATCTTTTTTATTCTGATTCATATTTTATCAGTGAAAATATATCATAATCCTTTAAAATTTTTCTTGGATTTAAAAACTCCAGCTCTATCAAAAAACAGAATCCAACAACTTCGCCACCCATTTTTTCAACAAGCTCAGCTTTAGCTTTCGCAGTACCGCCTGTCGCCACAAGGTCATCTACAATTAAAATCTTATCGCCTTTTTTTATAGCATCAATATGTATCTGCAAAATATTCTTCCCATACTCAAGATCATAAGAAACCTGACAGGTCCTGTAGGGAAGCTTTCCCGGTTTTCTAACCGGAATAAAGCCTACACCCAGTTTATAAGCAATGACCCCTCCAAATATAAAGCCTCTTGCCTCAGCCCCTAAAACTGCGTCGATCTTTTCCCCCCGCCAGTATTCAACCATCCTGTCTACTGAATACTTAAATGCTTCTACGTCTCCCACAAGAGTGGTGATGTCCCTGAATACCACTCCTTTCTTGGGAAAATCCGGAATATTTCTTATCTTTTGTTTTAAGTCCAATTGCAATCCTTTCTATAACCTTTTACCCATTTTAAAAGTATTTTATAATATATAAACGTATAATAAAATCAAGTATTCTTAAAAATTTCTGATTTCATCTATAAGTGAGTCTATCAGATAGCTAATATCCAGACTTTTAAAATCCAATTGCGATAAAACTTCAGATGCAGAATACTTCTGTCCGTAGCTCCACAGTTCTTTCAGGAAAAGACCCGCCTTTTTCTTTTTGTACCAGTTATAATCGAATTTTCTATACATATATTCCTTGAGTTGTGATTGAAAGATCCAGGCTCTTATGTAATTGGTACAATAAAAACCACCATCCACATCTTTTAGATAATTTTCTTTCGTGTATTTCGTTAAATTAACATCTGATAAAATCTCTTTATAAATAGAATCTTTACCATCTATTGGTTTGCCATTATGAAGAGTCAATTCATATTTAAGCTTACCTGCATATCTTCTGCAAAACCAGAGTTTTACCAGGTTTGAAAAGTATACAAATTCTCTTGCCAGCTCAGGGCTCATCTTTAAAAAATCAACCAGCCATTGCCGGTTCTTCATAAGCTGTTCCATACAAAAAGCATATCCTTCCGTTACTGCATTATCACCCAGACATCTGTACTCGAAATCAAGCTTTGAACTGGTGCTTCCAAAATGCAGTGAGTGACCGCCTTCATGAAGCATAGCTTCATAATCATCCTGGCCTCCACCTGGCATAATTACCAGATATATCTCTTCCGGTACTTTAGGGGTACAGCAAAATGCTCTTGGTGATTTGTTTTCTCTTTCCTCCACATCTAAATGAATATTACCATATCTACTTATATCTATCCCCATCTCAAATAAAGTATCTGTAAATATGGGAATAAGATTATCCTTTTTAAAGAACCTATCATATTTTTTTGCTCTTTTTATAAATGAAAAGTCGCTTCTCCGGGAATCTTTAAGGCATATTCCCAACTCCCTCTCCAGTAGACTGGTGAAATGTTTTTCATACAAATCTTGAGTTTCATTCAAGAGCCTTTCCATTTTAGCCTGCAGGCTATAGAAATCTTCTTCCTTTAAATACGAAAAAAGTTCGCTGTAACTCGAAAATCCTAAATCTACTGCCTTTCTGTGGAGAGTATCCCAATAGGTATATAAAGTATCATTAAAGGATTCTGCTATCTTTTTACTTCTCTTATCCTCAATCCTGTCTCTTTTTATCTTGTCCGGCTCATTTACCATCAGGATCTCAGAATACCTGAAAGGCACTTTCCTGCCTTCTATATCAATCTTTGCCTGCGCCTCATCTTCTGCAATTTTATCAATCAATTCTTTTACCTGTCTCTCAATATAACCTTCGGTACAGAATTTTAGCAGATACGCAACTTTCTTCTTTTCTTTACTTGTACTCTTATCCTTTATGTTTTTAATATATTCAATGTTCTTCCTGCTAAATAAATATTTGTATTCATCATAAATACCACTTATATTAATGCTGTCCTTCTGTCCCGAAAAATGAAGGTAATGCTCTTTATCTACCTTATACAGGAATGATTCAGCATCTTTTCTGTATTTTATAATATCCATGTTACCTGTTTGCCGTTCCACAGAACTTACCCAAATATTCCAGAGGGAGATTTGGCGTCTGCTTCCTGCTTCAATGATACATAATTAAACATTAAAAACTAAAATTTTTAAGAAGCTCTATATTCTCAAATTCTCTGCAGCTCTCATATAGCTTTTTGTCAGCAGTGATAAATTTTAATCTAAAAAACCTTGCAACTGCCAGATAAGAAGAGTCGTAAAATGTTATATCAAATTCATGCCTGATCTTATTAGCATCCAATATTAGACTCTTAAAAAGCTTTATAAACTCTATTCCCAGATTGAGAAACTGTTCCAGAGCAATTTTAGTCTTTTCATAATCAAGATCAGGTTTGTAGTAAAGCACATTTGCAAGCTCATATATGGCAATTTCGGGACATACTATAATTATGTCGCTACTGGTCAGTGATTTTAATATACCGATGGCATCTGACATATCATCTTCTTTATCCTTCGAAAACCATTTTATAAACACGGAAGAGTCCAATACAAGGGTTCTTGGCTGTTCTCTTATTCTATGAAAAATTTCTTCCTCTGCTGTCCCTAAACTTTCTAATCTCTTTAACCCCATTCCATACACCCGTACTTTCCCTGATTTCATTTATCTTACTTATGGCTTTGAGCACCTTTTCTTCCCTAATTCTCTCTTTTAATCTTTTATCAAATTCATTCTTATACAGAATAATGGCTCTCCTTATTAATTCACTTCTGTTTAACTTTTCTGATTCTTTCAGATATTCTAAATCTTTAAGTATCTCATCACTTATAGTTATATTAAGCCTCTTCATATTAATCACCAGTTAGATAATCACAAATAATACTAATATGTACCTATAATTAAAATTATACATCTTTTTTTAAAATATTTTGTGTATATCATAACACATTATTTCTTAATAATAAACCTGAAATAGCTGATAAAAAAATAAAGTAGAACATCATAAAATTGATTAAAATAACAACAGTCTTATAAATACCTATTGTATTATAAATAACAAACCTGGAATAACTGCTCTTTAAAGTAGAAAAAAATATTTTTATATGAATTAAAGATTAAATGAACTAAAACAATTCTTCCTGCTGTTTTTCTTCCCCGTTAGTCTTCGTATTACCTCTATCCAGTTTACCAGCCACCGTTCTTTTGATATCCCTGCTATCTTCATCGCCGGGCAGCTCAAGTTTTTTTAAAAAAACTGATCTTTTAAAGTTCTTAACATAATCTGACCAGTCACTGCCGCTTTTATTTTCCTCCAATATAATATTATATCCGCCTATATCAGCATCCATATGATCTACATAATAGACTATAAAAGCCTCCAATATCTTCGGTCTTTTAGGAGAGCCAAATTCCTTTTGACCATGATGGCTTAGTATTATATGAAGAAGTCTGTCCCTTAATTCTTTCGGAAAATCGTTTATCTGTTTTATTTTTTCCAAGAGCCATCCATACCCGATGGTGATATGGCCAAGAAGTTTCCCTTCATCAGTTACTTCAGTAGTTGCTAATGTCTTGTATTCCCTGATTTTACCAATATCATGAAGGATTGCTCCACTAATCAGCAGGTCATAATTCAAATTATGATAGACCCTGGAAATAGCGTCGCAGATTTCAGTTACTGCCAGTGTATGCTCAAGCAGTCCACCCTTAAAGGCGTGATGATAACGGAGTGCCGCAGTAGCATTTTTAAAATCCTTAACAAACTCTTTATCCTCAAAATACAAATCAATCAGTTTCTTTAAATGAGGATTTTTAATTCTGGCAGTGTATTCTTCAATCCCGGCAAACATTTCATCGATATCTCTTCTGGAAG
>Ga0209979_1002519_pt1 | contig 17401 bp, 16 predicted proteins | sample AnhtaG_FD_183114 | JGI IMG/M metagenome (GOLD analysis project Ga0209979, IMG submission 183114) | Deep subsurface microbial communities from Anholt, Denmark to uncover new lineages of life (NeLLi) - Anholt_01485 metaG (SPAdes) (version 2) | ecosystem: Environmental > Aquatic > Marine > Oceanic...
TGGCTGGCATGACCACCTTGAGGCCGGGGATGTGGCAGAGCATGGCCTCCAGGCTCTGGGAGTGCTGGGCGGCCATCTGGAAGCCGCCACCGCAGGGGCAGCGCACCACGATGGGCAGCTTGGCCTTACCGCCGAACATGTAGCGCATCTTGGCCATCTGATTGATGACCTGGTCGAAGGCTACAAAGAGGAAGTCGATGAACATGATCTCCACCACCGGCCGCAGGCCGGCGGCGGCCGCTCCCACGGCCAGGCCGAGGATGGCCGATTCGGAGATGGGGGTGTCGACCACCCGCTGGCGGCCGAACTTCTGAAGTAGGCCCAGGGTGACCCCCATGGGCGGATGCTGGCCCACATCCTCGCCGGTGACGAAGACGGTGGAGTCGCGTTCCATCTCCTGCTGGAGGGCTTCATTGAGGGCCATGAGATAGATGGTCGGGCGCATAGTCTTGCTCCTCGTGCCGTCACGCATACACGTCGGTAAGCAGCTCGTCCTCTGTGGGCAGGGGGCTGGCCTCGGCGAAGGCGATGGCCTCCTCGATGCCGGCGGCCACCCGCCGGTCGATATCCTCGGCTTCCGCCTCGGTGAGGGCCTCCGTCTGGATAAGGTGGCGGCGGAAGCGCACGATGGCGTCCTTTGCCCGCCACTCCTCAATCTCCTCGGCTGATCGGTCGGCGACGCCGTCGCCCACCCCCTGGTGGTCGAAGTAGCGGTAGGTCTTGCACTCGACGAGGGAGGGCCCCTCACCGCCGCGGGCCCGCTCCACCGCTTCGCTGACCGTCTCGTGCACGGCCAGCACGTCCATGCCGTCCACAATAACGCCGGGCATGGCGTAGGCCTTGGCCCGCTCGGCGATGTCCTCGATGGTCTGGTGGCGGTCCTGGCGGGTGTACTCGCCGTAGAGGTTGTTCTCACAGATGAAGACCACGGGCAGCTTGAGGACGGCGGCCAGGTTCATCGCCTCGTGGATGGTGCCCTGGTTGGCGGCGCCGTCGCCGAAGAAGCAGAGGGAGACCCCTCGCTCGCCCTTGTACTGGGCGGCGAAGGCGGCTCCCACGGCGATCGGCGGACCGGCTCCGACGATGCCGTTGGCTCCCAGGATGCCCAGGTCCAGGTCGGCGATGTGCATGGAGCCCCCCTTGCCACGGCAGTAGCCGTCCGAGCCGCCGAAGAGCTCGGCATACATGTTCTTGGGGTCGCCCCCTTTGGCGATGAGGTGGCCGTGACCGCGGTGGGTGCTGGCGATGTAGTCCTCCTTAGCCACAGCGAAGCAGGCCCCGACCGCCACCGCCTCCTCGCCGGCGTAGAGGTGGATGAAACCCTTGATGCGGCTGTCGCGCATCAGGCCGGCCGCCCCCTCCTCGAACCGGCGGATGGTCACCATGCGCTCGTACATTTCGATGAGCTTTTCCCTGGGGATGTCCATAGCTTCCTCCTTGCTGGGCAGGGGAATCATAAGCCTTGCCTTTTCGGCAAGTCAACAGAGAGCAGGCGCTGCGGTCGGTGCGTCCTCGCAGAGGAATGCCGCGCTCTTCAGGGCAGGGTGTGGCGCGAAGCCGCCGGTGCTATAATTCCGTTTGTGAGCGAGAAGCGCGATAAGCCCCTGCTGGTTCTTCTAGACGGCCACGGCATCATCCACCGCGCCTATCACGCTGTGAAGGAGCCTCTCACCGTGCGCAAAACGGGCGAGGTGGTGACAGCCGCTTATGGTTTCGCTAACACGCTGCTTTCCGTCATCCGGGAGCTGAGGCCCACCCACCTGGCGGTGGCCCTCGACAAGGGGAGAGTCACCTTTCGCCACGAGCAAGAGCCCACCTACAAGGCTCACCGCCCCGAGATGCCGGAGGACCTGCGGGCTCAGATCGGCCGCTGCCGGGAGCTCATCGAGACGTTCGATATCCCTATCTACGAGCTGGAGGACTACGAGGCCGATGACCTGCTGGGCACCCTGGCCCGCCAGGCAGCGGAGCAGGGCATCGAGACCTATCTGGTGTCCCTGGACAGCGACATCGCCCAGCTGGTGCAGCCGGGCGTCCATCTCTTCATGTTTCGCCCCTACCAGCGGGACACGGTGATATACGAGGACGCCGAGGACGTGCACCAGCGCTACGGCGTGTGGCCCGAGCAGATGACCGATCTCAAGGGCCTTAAGGGCGACGCCTCCGACAATATTCCCGGCGTGCCCGGTGTGGGCGACAAGACGGCTGTCAAGCTGCTCCAGCAATACGGGGGCGTGGAGGGTGTCCTGGAGCACATCGATGAGGTGGAGCCGGAGCGGCTGCGGGAGGCCCTGCGCACCCACCGCGAGCAGGCCCTCAAGAGCAAGGCCTTGGCCACTATCGTTACGGATGCCCCCGTGACCCTCGATCTGGAGGCCTGTCGCTTCGAGCGGTACGGCCGCGATAAGGTGCTCGACCTCTTCCGCGAGCTGGAGTTTCGCAGCCTGATCCCCCGCTTGCCCGACGTGGAGCCGGAGGGGGAGGCCGGACCAGCGCCGGCGGTGGGAGAAGCGGCCGCTGAGGTGGACTACCGTCTGGTGCAGACAGAGGAGGAGCTGGAGGCCCTGGCCCGACGTATCGAGGCCCAGAGGTCGTTCACCTTCGACACCGAGACCACCGACATCGATGCCATGCGGGCGCGGCTGGTGGGTATCGCCGTCGCCCTGGCGCCGGGCCAGGCCTACTACATCCCCGTCGGCCACCGCCTGGCCGCCAATCAGCTTCCGCTGGAGACGGTGCTGCGGCGGCTGGGGCCCCTGTTCGAGGACGAAGGCATCGAGAAGGTAGCCCATAACGCCAAGTACGACATGCTGGTCGTGGCCAACGAGGGGGCCTGGACCCGCAACGTGACCTTCGACACGATGATCGCCGCCTACCTGCTGGGCGAGGGTGGGGGCGCACTCTCCCTCAAGTGGCTGGCCTCCAAGCGCCTGGGCATCGAGATGACCCCTATCAGCGAGCTCATCGGCAAGGGGAGCAAGCAGATCTCCATGGCCGAGGTGGACGTGGAGATGGCCGGCCACTACGCCTGCGCCGATGCCGACATGACCGGCCGCCTGCGCTCGCTGATGGAGGAGGAACTGCGCCAGCAAGACCTCTGGTCGCTGTTCGTCGACGTGGAGATGCCCCTGGTGCCGGTGCTTGCCCGCATGGAGATGGCAGGGGTGGCCCTGGACGTGAGCGTGCTGCGGGAGATGTCCCAGACGCTGACCGGCGAGGTCGCCAGGGTCGAGGAGGAGATCTGCGGGGCAGTGGGCCACCGCTTCAACATCGGCTCGCCCCAGCAGCTCAGCCAGGTGCTGTTCGAGCAGCTTGGGCTGCCCAAGACCCGCAAGACCAAGCTGGGCCACTCCACCGATGCCCAGTCCCTGGAGGGTCTGCGGGGGCTCCATCCGATCGTCGACCAGGTCCACGAATACCGAGAGCTCACCAAGCTCAAGTCCACCTACGTCGATGCCCTGCCCGGCCTGATCAACCCCCGCACGGGTCGCATCCACACCGACTTGAACCAGACCGCGACCGCCACCGGCCGCCTTTCCTCCAGCAACCCCAACCTCCAGAACATCCCCGTGCGAACGGAGCTGGGTGGCCAGGTGCGGCGGGCCTTCGTGGCCGGCGACATCGGGCCCGACCCTCTGCTTCTCTCGGCCGACTACTCGCAGATCGAGCTGCGGATCATGGCCCACATCACCGAGGACCCCGGGCTGGTCGGCGCCTTCGAGCGGGACGAGGACATCCACGCCGCCACCGCCTCCCAGGTGTTCGGCGTGTCCCTGTCGGAGGTGACGCCGGAGATGCGGCGGCGGGCCAAGGTGTTCAACTTCGGCGTGCTCTATGGCCTCACCGAGTTCGGCCTGTCGCAGCGCGAGCGCATCTCGCGGGAGGAGGCGGCGGAGTTCATCAAGACCTACTTCGCTAAGTACCCGGGCATCCGCAAGTACAGCGAGGAGACGGTGCAGCGGACGCGGGAGCGGGGCTACGCCGAGACGCTTCTGGGCCGCCGGCGCTACATCCCCGAGATCAACTCCCCCAACGTCAATGTCCGCCAGGCCGCCGAGCGGGCGGCGATAAACATGCCGGTGCAGGGCACCGCCGCCGATATCATCAAGATCGCCATGAACCGCATCGACGCCGAGATGCAGGCCCGCCGTCTGGTCAGCCGCATGATCCTCCAGGTGCACGACGAGCTGATCTTCGAGTGCCCGGCCAAGGAGGTCGACGCTGTACGGGAGCTGGTGGTGGATATCATGCCTCTCCGCCAGAGGCGGATGAAGGTCCCCCTGAAGGTGGACATCAAGGTGGGTGAGAACTGGGGGGAGATGGAGTAGGCGGCCTGGGCGTGCGACCCTGGAGCGATGTTGACGATGCCGCAGGGTGGAGCTTGCGGCATTGTCGAGGGTAGGGGTAGGGGTGCCTGAGCTGCCCGAGGTGGAGACGATCCGCCGCGATCTCCTGTCGCGGGTGGTGGGTCGAACCTTCAGCCACATCCGCGTGTTGCCGGGGGCGGAGCGTGTCGTCCAGTGGCCATCGCCGGCTGAGTTCTGCCGTGCCCTGCCCGGGCGGCGCATCGAGGATGTCTCCCGGCGGGGCAAGTACCTCCTGTTTCGCCTCTCCGACGGATGCTGCCTCATCATCCACCTGCGCATGACGGGCGCCATTCTGCATCGGTCTAAGGACGCAGCAGAAGATCCTCATCTCCGGATTTGCTTTTCGCTGGATGATAACAGCGAGCTGCGTTACACTGACCTGCGCAAGCTAGGCAGTATGTGGCTGGTGAAAGAACCAGAGGCGATCGTGGGCAAGCTGGGGCCGGATGCCCTGGAGGGCGTGACTTGGCAGACCCTGCGCGCGCTCACAGACGGCAGGTCGGCCGCCATCAAGGCGGTGCTAATGGATCAGCGGGCGCTGGCTGGTCTGGGCAACATCTACTCGGAGGAGGCGCTGCTTCTGGCGGGCATTCACCCTCGCCGGCCGGCCAAGAGCCTGGCCGCCGACGAGCTGAGGCGGCTGGGCAAGGCTATCAGGGAGGTGCTGCTGGAGGCGATGGGCCATCGCGGCAGCAGCTTCCGCGACTATGTGGACGCCGAGGGCCAGGAAGGCGAGCACCAGTGGCACGTGAAGGTCTATCGTCGTACCGGCGAGCCCTGCTACAGGTGCGGCACGCCCATCGAGCGTATCAAAGTGAGCGGGCGGAGCACTCACTTCTGCCCGCGCTGTCAACGGTAAATCAAGCATCGTAGGCCGCTGAAAGGAGAAAGAGGATGACAGAGGCCGTTATTGTTGACGCCGTGCGCACGCCTTTCGCAAGGGCAGGAGGCAGAGGCGTCTTGAAGGATATCACCCACGTTGACCTGGTGGTGCCTTTGCTCAAGGCTATCGTCGAGCGGAACAAGCTGGATCCGAACTTGGTAGACGAGATCAGCATGGGCTCGGTGGGCTTGGCGGGCGTACTGCTCCGCGCTCGCACTTACTTGTTCGAGGCGGGCTTCCCCGACACCATCTCCGCCACCGACATAAACAAGCAGTGTGCGTCTGCTCTCCAGGGGATAACGATGGGGGCTCACGCCATCATGTGCGGCATGTCGGATGTTGTCCTGGCCGGTGGCGTGGAGACCATGGACCGTACAGGGCCGATACCACCCGGTGGGGATGCCCTGTCCATTGACAACCCCCAGGTCATGATGGAGTTCATGAAGCGGGAAAACTGGCAGATGTACCCGGACAAGCAGGCCAAGCTGTTGCCCCAGTGGTTCAACAAGAAGGCGCCCTGGATCATGAACATGGGGCAGACGGCGGAGAAGCTGGTCGAGGTCTATAAGGTCTCCCGCGAGGACGCCGACAAGTTCGCCCAGGCGAGCCAGGAGAGAGCGGTGGCTGCTCAGGACGCGGGCAAATTCGACCGGGAGATCGTCCCCATCATCATCGAGTACCTCGATGGCCGCACCGAGACCATAGACAAGGACCAGAACCCCCGCCGCGGGAGCAGCCTGGAGAAGCTGGCCACTCTGAAGGCGGCCTACACGGCTGACGGCACGGTGACGGCGGGTAACTCCTGCCCTCGCACCGATGGCGCCACCATGGCGCTGCTGATGTCCAAGGAGAAGGCCAAGGAGCTGGGCTACAAGCCGCTGCTAACCTTCCGCGCTGCTGCCACCATCGGTGTCGACCCCGAGGTCATGGGCATCGGTCCGCTGCCCGCCACCCAAAAGCTGCTCCAACGCACCGGCATGTCGCTAGACCAGTTCGATCTCATCGAGCTGAATGAGGCATTCGCCTGCCAGGTCGTTGCGGTGATGCGCGGGCTGGGCCTGAGCGAGTGGGATGAGCGGCTGAATGTCAACGGCGGCGCCGTCGCTCTCGGCCACCCGCTGGGGGCCACCGGCGGCCGCCTGGTGGCGACCATGGCCTATGAGATGGAGCGGCGTGGTGCCCGCTGGGGCCTGACGACGTTGTGCATCGGCAGCGGCATGGGCATGTCCGTAGCCTGGGAGCGCGAGGGCTAGCGGTAAGGACTAGTGCCGCCTGACGCCGTCACCGCCATCCCCGGCCTGCGCGTCGGCCACTGGACCGATCGGCGGGCGGCCACCGGTTGCACCGTCGTCCTCTGCGAGGGGGGTGCCGTCGCCGCCGTCGACGTGCGGGGCGGCGCCCCCGGCACCCGCGAGACCGACCTCCTGCGTCCCGGCAACCTGGTGGAGCGCGTCCACGCCGTGCTCCTCAGCGGCGGCAGCGCCTTCGGCCTGGACGCCGCCGCGGGAGTGATGCGCTACCTGGAGGAGCGGGGCGTTGGCTTCGCCACCCCCGGTGGGCTGGTGCCGATCGTGGTGGGGGCTGTGCTATATGACCTGTCCGTCGGCCGCTCGGACGTGCGCCCCGATGCCGCCACTGGCTACGCCGCTTGCGGGGCGGCTAAGGGCGGTCGAGTCTCCCAGGGGAGCGTGGGCGCGGGCAGCGGTGCCACTGTGGGCAAGGCCCTGGGCATGGAGCGAGCGGTCAAGGGGGGCATCGGTACCGCCAGCGAAGAGGCGGGCGACGTCATCGTCGGGGCGCTGGTGGCGGTGAACTGCTTCGGCGAGGTCGTTGACCCCGATAGCGGCCGCATCCTGGCCGGCCCCCGGGACGAGAAGGGCGGCTTCCTGAGCACCCTGGACATCCTGCGGCGGCGGTCCTCGGGCGTGGCTGGTGGCTTCACCAACAGCACCATCGGCGTGGTGGCCACCAACGCCCGCCTGAACAGGGAGCAGGCCTATCGCCTGGCGGTGATGGCCCACGATGGCCTATCGCGGGCCGTTCGTCCTGCTCACACGCCTGTGGACGGCGACGTTTTCTTCTCCCTGGCCACGGGTGCTACAGAAGGTCCTGTCGATCCGATTACTCTCGGCGCGCTGACCGCCCGGGCGGTGGAGCGGGCCATCGTGCGGGCGGTGACGGAGGCGCGAGGCCTGGCGGGCGTGCCTTCTCTGGCAGAGCGGCGTTAGCTGGGGGCGTCTCCGGCGGCCGGCAGCGGATGAGAGAGGGGTTCAGCGGCGTCGTATCACGGTGGTGACGCCCAGGATGATCAGCCCACACCCGACGATGCTGTTGATGCCGATTGACTCGTCCAAGACGGCCCAGCCGAGGGTCAGCCCCGTGATGGGGACGATATAGGTTACCAGGGAGGCCCTGACGCTGCCCACCGTCTCCAGAAGCCAGAAGAAGGCGACGTAGCCCAGGCCAGTCCCCAGTACACCCAGAGCGATGAGAGACAGCCAAGCCTCTAGGCTAAGGTTGTAGTTGGGCACTCCGTCCACGGCAAAGAGGGCCGGCGCCAGGATGAGGGCTCCAGCCACTAGCTGAAGCCTGGTTAGATTGAGCGGATCTTCGGACTGGAGCAGCGTCCGGGCATAGACAGCGCCGGCGCCATAGCAGGCTGCGGCGCCCACGACGGCCATCTGTCCCAGAACGCTGGAATCAGTGACATCCGTGACATCGCCGCCGGCCAGGACACCCACTCCCAGAAAGCCCAGGAGGAGGCCGGAGAGCCGGAGCCAGGTCATCCGCTCGTCCACCAGGATGAGGCTGGCAAAGAGGGCTGTGAACAGCGGCATTGTGGAGTTAAGGACGGATGCGGTGCCGCTTTCGATGTGGATCTCGCTCCAGGATATGAGAAGAAAGGGGACGATGCTGCTCAGCACGGCCAGGCCGGCTACCTTCGCCCACAGGCGGGGAGATGTCCGCATTGAGCGACGACGACCGAAGGCCATGACGGCGACGATGGTCAGGGCGCCAAAGGTGATTCGTCCCTGCACCAGGGCCAGTGGCGAGGTCTCCTCCACCACTACCTTGATGAATAGAAACGAGGCTCCCCAGACGGAGCCCAGAAGCAGAAGCAACCCGAGAGAGCGAGCGGTCATTCTGACTCGTGAGCGTTAGCGCCACGCAAGGACGCAGGGATACGCAATCAGGAGCGAGAGATGTTGAGCGCTGTCGCAGCGGCTCGAAGGCTGTGGTTCTATTGAATAGGGTTTCGAGTATTCGGTCAAGGGCTATTGCCATTCGGCGGTCAACTGTGTATATTATAGATGCTACCGACCCATAAGGCGGTAAGCCAAGGCGCAACAAGCGTCGCCTATATCCAAGAAGCCAGAGTTCGCTTGGATCGGGCAACCGACCGAGACGGCACATAGAGGCGGGCAGGGTTACCTGCGAGACCCTCTCGGTCGCAGTCCGAGAGGGTTTTTTTGTGCCGGGCGGGTCAGCAGATGGGGGGACCGACATGAGGACCATGCTCAAGAGCAAGATTCATCGGGCCCACGTCACCGGGGCCGATCTCGACTACGAGGGCAGTCTTACCCTGGACCCGATTCTCATGGAGGCGGCGGACCTCCTGCCCTTTGAGCTGGTGCACGTGCTCGACATAACCAACGGCGCCCGCCTGGAGACGTATGTCATTGAGGGTGAGCGGGGCAGGGGCGAAGTGGTGATCAACGGCGCTGCGGCTCACCTTGTGCACAAGGGTGATCTGGTCATCGTCCTGGCGTATGCGTCGGTCAGCGAGGATGAGGCGCAGTGCTTCCTGCCCAAGCTGATCTACGTCGATGAGGAGAACAAGATCGTGAGCGTGGGCGGCGCCGCTGTCGAGCCTCAGGAAGCGGTGGCGTAGGTAGGGCGACATGAAGCGCGTATCCATCCACGACCTCAAGGCGATGAAGAGGCGGGGCGAGAAGATCGCCATGCTCACCGCCTACGACTATCCGACCGCCAGGGTCCTGGACGAGGCGGGTGTGCTTGTCATCTTGGTGGGCGATAGCCTGGGCATGGTGGTCTTGGGCTATGACTCCACCCTGCCGGTGACCATGGCCGACATGATCCACCACACCAAGGCCGTGGTCAGGGGCAGCCAGCGAGCCCACGTTGTGGCTGACATGCCCTTCATGAGCTATCAGGCGGGGCCCGAAGACGCCCTGCGCAACGCCGGTCGTCTGATGCAGGAGGCGGGCGCCCAGTCCGTGAAGCTGGAGGGCGGCAAGGCAGTTGCCGAAACGGTGCGCCGCCTGGTGGAGGCGGGTATTCCGGTCATGGGCCACATCGGCCTGACACCTCAGTCCCTGCACCAGCTCGGCGGATACAAGGTGCAGGGCAAGACGCCGGCGGCCGCCGTCAAGCTCCTCAACGACGCCAAGGCGCTGGACGACGCGGGCGCCTATGCCATCGTGCTGGAGACGATTCCCGCCGCCCTGGCCAAGCTTATCAGCGAGCGAGTGAGTATACCCACCATCGGCATCGGCGCAGGGCCGCACTGTGACGGCCAGGTGCAGGTGCTCCACGACATGCTCGGGCTCTACCCCGATTTCGTCCCCAAGCACGCCAAGCAGTACGCTCACCTAGCGGAAGAAGTCGACCGAGCCGTTCGGGAGTACATGGCCGAGGTGGCAGAGGGCCGATTCCCCACCGAAAAGGAGAGCTTCATCATGGACGAGGCGGCCCTCTCGGAGTTGACCCACTTCGTCTAGACGAGAGCGGCTTCGATTATCCCTCGCCGCATCCCTGCTCGCCGGCCAGTAGGGATGCGGCTGACATTCGGTCAGCATGCAAGTCGTGACCACAGTGGCGGAGATGCGCCGGCTGCGCGCCCAGATGACGGGCAGCGTCGGCCTCGTCCCCACCATGGGCTACCTCCACGAAGGCCACCTCTCCCTGGTGCGCTGCGCCCGCGCCGACAACGAGCACCTGGTGGCCACTATCTTCGTCAACCCCAGCCAGTTCGGCCCTCAGGAGGACTACCAGCGCTACCCTCGCGACCCCGAGCGCGACCTGCGCCTGCTGGAGCAGGAGGGGGCAGACGTTGTGTTCATGCCCGGCGTGGAGGAGATGTACCCTCAGGGCTTCGACGCCTGGGTGGAGGTGGGCGAATCGCTCACCGGCCGCCTGGAGGGGGCTTCTCGGCCTGGGCATCTCCGGGGGGTGACCACGGTGGTGGCCAAGCTGTTCAACATCGTGCAGGCGCAGCGGGCCTACTTCGGCCAGAAGGACGGCCAGCAACTGGCGGTCATCCGCAAGATGGTGACCGATCTGAACATGGGCGTGGAGGTCGTGGCCGTGCCCACGGTGCGGGAGCCCGACGGCCTGGCCATGAGCAGCCGCAACGCCTACCTCTCGCCCGAGGAGCGGCGGGCGGCCTCCGTCCTCTGGCGCTCGCTCTGCCGCGCGCGAGAGCTTTTCGATAGCGGCGAGCGGCGGGCGGAGGTCATCCGCGGGGAGATGCGGGCCGTTCTCGCCTCCGAGCCGCTGGCCAGGGTGGAGTACGTGAGCGTGGCCGACGGTGAGACCCTGGCCGAGCTGGAGAGCGTCGACAGGGCGGCGATGGTGTCGCTGGCGGTGCGCATCGGCAGCACGCGGCTGATCGACAACGTGACGGTGGCGGGCTAGAGGCGCTGAGTATTCTGCTAGCTAGGGCTCGGCGCTTGTCAGCCTTCTCATGGCCTTGCCGAGTTCCTCAGGCAGGTCATCGCCGGTATGAAAGCGCGCGGGGTCAGCCCAGCTGCCCGGCAGTTGGTGCATCCAATCGATCGGCGCCGGCGGGCCGTCGGTCCACTCGCTGCCGCTCGCATAGAACAGGTAGGTGTCCCAGGCTATCGCGTCCTCTGAGCCCAGACTCGCCGCGATGGCCTTTCCTGACCGCTTCTCGGGATCGTGGAAGTGGCGAACACGAGGGTCATCGATGATGCGGGCCGATCGCGTGGCCGCGTCGCACTTGTCATCCGAGAGCATGTCGATCCAGACGATGGTCACACCGATGTCGGCGCGTGGGAAGTCGTCGATGACCGCTCTTCGTACCGCCCGGGCACCGTGCAGACAGAGCGGTCAGGTGGGTGACAGCAGAGCGAGAAACCGACGCTTGCTCTTGTTGCTGTTGAAGTGATCCTTAAGCGGCTGCAGCGAACCGCCAAGTGAGACGACTTCCACCGGTGTGTCCGGGCTGCCCAGCGTTCCCATGGGTTTCCATTGTAGCGCATTTTGGCTCAGCGGCTAAGGCGTTGTGGGCGATAGGCGGCTGCCCTCCCTTTTGACCGCCTTCCCGCCTCGATGCTAGAATAGGGCCGAACCTTCGTCTGACCCACCGCTCGCGGTGAGCGCGCTTCCGCTCACGGTGAGCCTGTCGAATCGTGAGATCCTTCGACAAGCTCAGGATGAGCGGGGCAGGCGAACTAGGGAGGCCCAGCATGGGAGGCCATTCGCACTGGTCCCAGGTCAAGCGCCATAAGGGCGCCAGCGACGCCAAGCGCGGCCAGATCTTCACCAAGCTCGGCCGCGAGATTATGATCGCGGCTCGTGAGGGCGGCGGCGACCCCGAGATGAACCCCCGCCTGCGCCTGGCCCTGGTCAAGGCACGCGAGAACAACATGCCCGCCGATACCGTCGAGCGGGCGATCAAGCGGGGCACCGGCCAGCTCGAGGACGCAAAGCAGCTCATCGATGGCACCTTCGAGGGATACGGCCCGGGCGGCGTAGCCATCTTGGTGGACGTCCTCGCCGACAACCGCAATCGCGCCGTATCCAGCCTGCGCACCACATTCTCTCGCGGCGGCGGCAGTCTGGGGGAGAGCGGCTGCGTGGCCTGGCAGTTCGACAGCAAGGGCCTGATCCTCATTGAAGCGTCCGATAGGGACCCCGAGGAGATCGCCCTGATGGCCATCGACGCCGGCGCCGAGGACGTCGAGATCGAGGACAAGCGAGTCGAGGTGCACACGGCCCCCGGGGACCTGGAGAAGGTGCGAAGGAGTCTGGAGGAGATGGAGGCGCCCGTGGCCTCGGCCGAGCTGTTCATGATCCCCAAGAGCACTATCAGCCTCGATGACAAGCAGGCGGTGCAGGTGCTGAGGCTGCTGGACACCCTCGAAGAGTTGGACGACGTTCAGCGGGTGTACTCCAACGCCGACTTCCCTGACGAGGTGCTGGTGGAGTACGCTGGCCGCTCATGAACGGCCTTTTTCGTCATCACTGTGGTCACCCTCCTGCCTAGGCCGCTGCCCTCTGGGCTATTGATCCTGGGCATCGACCCCGGCCTGTCCACCACCGGCTACGGCCTCGTCCTGCTGAGCGGGGATCGACCTCAGGCGGTGGCCTACGGTGCGCTGAAGATACGGAAGGGGCGGCGGCCTCTGCCCGAGCGCCTGCGCCAGATCTACGATGGCATTGCCGGCGTGATCGCCGACTGGCAACCGGCCGAGGTGGCAGTCGAGGACTTTCTCGTCGGCAACGTGCGGGCGGCGGTGGCCATCGGCGAGGCGCGGGCGGTTGTCCTGCTGACGGCGGCCCAGGCCGATCTGCCGGTGTTCCAGTACCAGCCGGCCCGGGTCAAGCAGTTCGTGACCAGCTACGGCGGCAGCCAGAAGGTGCAGGTGCAGGAGATGGTGCGCCTTCTCCTGGGTCTGGCCGAGGCGCCGCAGCCGCCGGACGCCGCCGACGCCCTGGCCGTCGCTCTCTGTCATTGCTCGCAGCGGCGGCAGGAGCTGCTGGAGCGTTCATCTAGGTAGGGGGAGCGTGAGATGATCTCGCACCTGCACGGGATACTGCGCAAGAAGAACGGCGAGGAGATGAGCCTCGAGGTGGAGGTGAACGGCGTCTGCTACGAGGTCTTCCTGCCGATGTTCGTCTGGCGGGCATTCGAGGATGCCGAGCTGGACGAGGAGATCGAGCTGGACACCTTCTACTACGCGGCGGAGCGGCAGCCGATCCCCAAGCTCATCGGGTTCAAGCGGCCGGCGGAGCGGGAGTTCTTCAAGAAGTTTATCGATGTCCCCGATGTGGGGCCGACTAAGGCTCTAAGGGCGCTCGTGTTTTCGGTCTCAGCCATGGCGCGGTGGATCGAGGAGGGTGACGTCGCGTCCTTAGGCAGGCTTCCCGGCATCGGCGGGAGGACTGCGGGCAAGATAGTGGCGGAACTACGCGGCAAGGTGACGAGCTTCGCCCTGCTGCGCGACGAGGGCTTCGCGGAGATGCCTGAGGCGGCAGAGTTGGCCTCGGAGGAAGTCAAGCGAGACGCCGTGGCGGGCATGGTTGGGCTTGGCTTCAGCCAGAGGGAGGCGACCAGCCTGGTGGAGGAGATCACGCGGGAGCAGGCCCTGGGGTCGGTGGAGGAAGTGGTAAGGGCCGTCTTCGAGCGGATGCAGAAGGGCTAGGGCGGGTCTGATGGTTCAGCACGAGGAGTGGGCCGAGATCTACGATGGGGTCTACAGCGATCATCCGGCGCTCATTGAGGACGCCCCGTTCTATGTGGAGGAGGCGGTGAAGAGCGGCGGGCCGGTGCTTGAGCTGGCCTGTGGCACCGGCCGGGTGGCCATACCTATCGCCCAGGCGGGGATCGAGGTGGTGGGTCTGGACCATTCGCCCCGCATGCTGGAGGTGGCGAAAGGCAAGGCGGCAGCGGCTGGGTTGTCGACACAGCGCCTCCGCCTGGTGCAGGGCGACATGGCCGACTTCCACGTCGGGCAGCGCTTTCCGCTGGTCATCATCCCCTTTCGCTCTTTCCTCCATATGGAGACGGTGGAGGACCAGAAGCGCTGCCTTCAGACTATCGCCGACCACCTGGCCGACGGCGGAAGGCTAATACTGAACGTATTCGTGCCCAAGCTGGAGCTCATCGTGGAGGACTGGACGGGTCCCCACTTCTGGCGGGAGTTCAGCCATCCGCGCACAGGGCGGCGGATGCTGGTCTGGGATACCCGCACCTACGACACGCACAGCCAGCGGCTGCACAATCGCTTTCTGTTTCAGGAGCTGGACGAGGACGGGACCGTGGTGAACCAGTACTACCGCACCCTGCACTTCCGCTACATGTTCCGCTACGAGGCCCAGCACCTGTTCGAGGGTTGCGGCTACGAGGCGGAGGCGCTCTACGGCTGGTTCGACCGCCGGCCGTTCGACGAGAAGAGCGAGGAGATGGTGTGGGTGCTGCGGCGCGGCTCATCCTAAGCGTCGCTAATGATACAATGCTATTAGGCCATGCCTGAGTTTCATCTCGTCTCTGACTTCGCGCCCACGGGCGACCAGCCCCAGGCCATCGAGAAGCTCGTCGAGGGCCTGGAGAAGGGCTATCGCACTCAGACGCTGCTGGGGGTGACCGGCAGCGGCAAGACCTTCACCATGGCCAGCGCTATCGCCCGCTGCAATCGGCCCACGCTTGTCCTTTCGCCCAACAAGACCCTCGGTGCCCAGCTCTACAGCGAGTTTCGCGAGTTCTTTCCGCAGAACGCCGTCGAGTACTTCGTCAGCTACTACGACTACTATCAGCCCGAGGCCTACATCCCGCGCACCGATACCTACATCGCCAAGGACGCCGACATCAACGAGGAGATCGATAAGCTGCGCCACGCCGCCACCCGCGCCCTCTTCGAGCGGCGCGACGTGGTCATCGTGGCCTCCGTATCCTGCATTTACGGCTTAGGTGAGCCCTCCGAGTACTACAACTTCGTCCTCACCTTCAAGAAGGGCGAGCCCAGCAATCGGCAGCGCAGCCTGCGCAAGCTGGTGGACATGCAGTACGAGCGCAACGACATGAACCTCCTGCGCGGCCGCTTCCGCCTGCGGGGCGATAGCCTCACCATCATGCCCTCGTACGAGGAGCTGGCGGTGCGGGTCGACTTCTTGGGCGACGAGGTGGAGCGCATCTTTCAGCTCGACCCCCTCAGCGGCGAAATCCTGGGCGAGTTGGGGCGCATCGACGTCTATCCCGCCAAGCATTTTGTTACGTCTCAGGACAAGCTGGAGGCGGCCATCGAGGACATCCAGGCGGAGCTGGAGGAGCGGGTGGAGTGGTTCAAGGCCCAGGACCAGCTCTTGGAGGCCCAGCGCCTGTGGGAGCGCACCCGCTACGACATGGAGTGCCTGCGGGAGCAGGGCTACTGCGCCGGTATCGAGAACTACTCCCGCCACCTGGCCAGACGGCCGCCGGGGAGCACGCCCTGGACCCTCCTTGATTACTTCCCCGACGACTTCCTCATGTTCATCGACGAGTCGCACATGGGCATACCTCAGATTCGCGGCATGTACCGCGGCGACATCTCGCGCAAGCAGACGCTGGTGGACTATGGCTTTCGCCTGCCCTCGGCGCTGGACAACCGCCCCCTGAACTTCTCCGAGTTCGACCGCCACATCAGCCAGGTGGTCTTCGTCTCGGCCACGCCCGGCCCTTACGAGTACGAGCACAGCGAGCAGGTGGTGGAGCAGATCATCCGCCCCACCGGCCTTCTCGATCCCTCCATCGAGGTGAAGCCCACCCAGGGGCAGGTGGACGACCTCATCGAGCAGATCCGCCAGCGGGTGGAGCGAGGCGAGCGGGTCCTGGTCACCACCCTCACCAAGAAGATGGCCGAGGACCTGGCCGACTACCTGGCGGAGATGGGGGTCAAGACCCACTATTTGCACTCGGAGATCCAGACCCTGGACCGGGTGGAGATCCTGCGCGACCTGCGCCTGGGCGTCTACGACGTAGTGGTGGGCATCAACCTCCTGCGGGAGGGCCTGGACCTGCCGGAGGTGAGCCTGGTGGCCATCCTGGACGCCGACAAGGAGGGCTACCTGCGCTCCGAATGGGCGCTCATCCAGACCATGGGGCGAGCCGCCCGCCACGTGGACGGCCGGGTCATGATGTACGCCGATACCATGACCGAATCGATGCGCAAGGCCATCGAGGAGACCGACCGGCGGCGGCGCATCCAGATGAGCTATAATCAGGAGCACGGCATCCAGCCCGAGGGCATCCGCAAGGCCATCCGCGACCTCACCGATCGGGTGCGCAAGGTGGCCGAGGAGCGGGCTGTGTATCGCACCGGCCCCATCCCCAAGGACGAGATCGCTCGCCTGATCAAGGACTTGGAGTCGCAGATGAAGAAGGCGGCCCAGAACCTGGAGTTCGAGCGGGCGGCCCTCCTGCGCGACCAGATCGTCGACCTGCGGCGGGAGCTGGTGGGCGACGAAGAGGGGCTGAAAGAGCTGTCGATCATGCGTCGCCGTGGCTGGTAGTGGGCTGCTGCTTGGCGTATGATATCCCGTTAGGAATGGGGGGGAAGAGTGAGGATACTGCTCGTCAAGCCCGACATATCCGACTTCTCGGTTGGCTTCACGTCGTTGGCCAGGACGCCTCCGCTGGAGCTTTTGACGGTGGCCGCCACCGTAGCTGACCATGAATGCCGGATTCTTGATATGCGTCTGGAGAAGGACAGCGCCTTCGAGGAAGAGCTGTCGGAGTTCAAGCCCGACCTGATTGGCCTGACGGCCTATACTGCCGAGGCAGAAGTGGCCAAGATGCTGACTCGTCGAGCGAAGAGGGTGCTGCCCAACGTGCCGATCGTGTGGGGCGGGTATCACGCTACCATGGCCCTGGACGATGTGCTGGACGAAGCATCCATCGACTTCGCCGTTCGTGGGGAGGCGGAAATCACCTTCCCGGAGCTGGTGGGGGCAATCGCCCGTGGTGGCCCTTCCGACGCCATTCCTGGAATCGCCTTCAGAAGAGGTGAGCATAGGGTAGTCACGCCAGCCAGGGCGCAAGTTGATGACCTGGACACTCTTCCCTTCCTCGATTGGAGTCTGGTCACTCGCTATCAGCCGCACTACTACTTGGGCGTCATGGGAGTGGTCGGCGGCGTCGAGACTACTCGCGGCTGCCCGTACGACTGCGATTTCTGTTCGGTTTGGGTGTTCAATCGGCGTCGATATCGTAAGAAGAGCCCGGCTCGCGTAATCGCCGAACTGGAGAGGCTGCCAGACGGGATTCAGGTCGCTGCTTTTGTTGATGACGAATTCTGGGCCGATGCCGGTCGCTCGCTGGAGATCGCTGCCCGCATCAATGAGCGCAATCGGGCGGGCTGGAAAGGCAGCGGCTGGAAGTACTGGGCGCAGGTGCGCACCAGCGACGTCG
>Ga0209979_1002521_pt1 | contig 17388 bp, 19 predicted proteins | sample AnhtaG_FD_183114 | JGI IMG/M metagenome (GOLD analysis project Ga0209979, IMG submission 183114) | Deep subsurface microbial communities from Anholt, Denmark to uncover new lineages of life (NeLLi) - Anholt_01485 metaG (SPAdes) (version 2) | ecosystem: Environmental > Aquatic > Marine > Oceanic...
TTGGCTTGTTGTTAAGCCTAGCTATTGCTCAAGAGATATGACTTTGCTAGACTAAAATAATGGCATCTTTCTTTAAGCAAGAATACAAAAGGAGAAAAAGGAATGTTACGAATGTTGCCACCGCAAGTTAGAGCCTTCTACCTCCGGGCGATGGAAGATTACGAGGGTTTTTGGGAAGACGCAGGCCTAAATGCTGCGAATGATATCCACTGGTTCAAAAAGTGGGGCAAAGTCTTTGAATGGGAGTATCCCACTTTCAAATGGTATATAGGTGGCACGACTAATATAAGCTACAGTTGCCTGGATCATAAAGTTAAACAGGGGAAAGGTAGCAAAACAGCTTTCATTGCTGAGTGTGGCGATACTGGAGAGATAAATACTGTTACCTATATTCAGCTCCTAAACCTTGTCAACAAGTGTGCCTCTGCATTAAGGGCTTTCGGAGTACAAAAAGGTGACCGCGTAGTCATTTATATGCCAACGGGTATTGAAGCAGCGGCATCTATGCTTGCCTGTGCCAAGATAGGTGCAGTGCACATGGTAATATTCGCTGGTTTCTCTGCAGGAGCAATAGCAGATAGGCTAGGGATGAGTGGCACCAAGTATATTATTACCCAGGACTGGGGAACTAGAAAAGGTAAGCCAGTGCCGCTGAAAGAAATGGTAGACGAGGCGCTGGCGATACTCCCTTTCAAGGACCAGGTCAAGACAGTGGTAGTTCTCGCTCATGAGCATGGTGAGGGTGTCCCCATGAAAGAGGGCAGAGACTTATATTGGAGCGAGTTCTTAGCCAAAGGAGAAGGATTTAGCTGCGAGTGTATTGTTATGGAGTCCAATGAGCCCCTATTCCTGTTACCTACATCGGGAACTACCGCCAAACCCAAGATTACAGTGCAAAACCATGGAGGTTATCAGGTATATTGTTACTGCATGGGTAAATGGATGTATGACTTGAGGTCTGATGATATCTGGCTTTGCACCTCAGATATTGGCTGGATAGTAGGCCACAGTTACAACGTCTATGCTCCTCTTCTTACCGGCTGCACTTCAATTTTGTATGAAGGCACCCCGGATTATCCCAGGCCAGACATGTGGTGGGATTTGATCGAGAGAAATAAGGTAACAGCTGTTTGGACTTCTCCGACTGCGGTACGACAACTAATGAGAACGGGGATAGAACAAGCGAGGAAGCACAACATTAGCACTGTGGAGAGGGTTTTTTGTGCGGGAGAGGTGCTGAACCCTGCGGCACATAAATGGCTCCAGAGTGAGGTCTTTGAAGACAGAATACCGGTAATAGACCACATGTGGCAGACAGAAACTTCAGCTGCAATAGTAGGGAATCCCTACGGTTTGGGTATGGCTCCGATAAAGCCTGGCTCCGCAACTTACCCAGCACCAGGAATAATCGCAGATGTCGTTGGGGAAAAGGATGGTCAGCCTGTCTCCCAAGGAGAGAAAGGTATTTTTATCATCAAGAAACCATTTCCAGGCTTGACCCCAACGTTGTGGGGGGACCCAGAAAGGTATAGGAGTGACTATTGGGAAAAGAGTCCAGCTTTACAAAGGGTTTATTATGTCGGAGATGCCGCTTATAAAGACGAAGACGGTTACATCTGGTTTGTTGGCAGAGCTGACGAGATAATAAAGATTGCTGCACACAGGATAGGGACTATAGAGATTGAGAATGTCCTGATTTCTCATCCAGCGGTGGTTGAGGCTGGAGTGTCAGGAGTTGCCGATGAACTTAGAGGAGAGGTAGCAAGCGCTCTAGTGGTGTTGGCCGACGGTTACCAACCCAGCGAGGAGCTGAAGCAGGAACTTATGCAGCATGTAAGAAAGACCATCGGTGCTATCGTAGTGATGAAAGACATTGAGTTTGTTAATATGCTACCCAAGACAAGGAGCGGTAAAATCATGAGGAGGGTAATGAAATGCCTGTTAGCGGGTAAGGAGCCTGGAGACTTGTCCACAATAGAGGAGGAGGCTTCTGTTGACGAAGTAAGGGAGGCAGTACAGAAGATGAAAGGGATTGACTGAAAGTGTGCAGGACAACAAAGAGGCTGCATATCTATTTGCACATATCCAGCCTCTTCAGTAATCTGGCTTCCCAGGATATCAGTCTCAGCTCTTCCCTATTCTGAACATCTTAGTTCCGCATGTGGGGCATGTTCCCTGTGTTGCTGGCCTACCATTCTTCATGGTTATACTCCTGGGGTCTTTCATTTCCTTCTTAGCACGACATTTCACACAATATGCTTGCATTTGATTACCTCCATTTTTGTTTGGAGAATAGACTATTCTCGTCCACAATGTCAATAGCGGTAGCCGATGTTACTTTCTGGCTATTTGTTCAACAAACGCAGAGGCGGGATTCTGTAACGGTGTGGTAACCGGTCTGATAAAATAGCTCGTCAAAGCAACCTGCTGGGAAGACAATCGAGCGTCCTGGTGAATCTTTAATGTATCAAAGGGGGCAGGTCCAGCATTACTTTGCCTCTTATTAGGGTAGAGGTTGTCGGTCTAGTCGCCTTTTCCCTCTTGTTTTCCATTTCGCTTCCCCATAGCGGCAGGAGTCAGTCTATATAAATAGCTAGATGTCACCCCTTTTCCTGGCTTAGCTGACAACATAGCCAGGTTGCATGCCGCTGGTCTAGCTTACTGAGCCAACTCTCTATTTTCTTTGTGTCACCGCTGACTAGCGCCGCCGTCTCCTCGTGGGTTAGGGCGTAATACTCAGGGAGTGCCTCACTGGGGTTGTCAGCGAGTCGAGCTAAGAATTGGCTATCACCAGCAACTCTGGCTAGTACTTTCAAAATTGCTTTCCTGCCTTTTAGTCTTTCCTTATGATTAATAGGCTTTCTGTTTTTAATTCTTACCCTGACCATTGCCACACCCTCTTCCCGTGGTTCCACTTATAGAATGCTGCTTGCTAGGCGATTATACGCCGACCGAATAGCCTATTTTCACGCGCCAAAAGGGCACATTTTGTGTGCCCTGGAGTTCTATATCTGAAGCTTCAGTCGAAGGAGGCATTGAGGTTATTTCCTAGATGGTATAGAATACATTTAGTAACTGCTGCGCTTGATAATAAGGGAATACATATTACGGTGAAGACAAAGATTCTAATCGCGGATGATCATGCGGTGCTAAGGGAAGGTATGCGTAATCTACTCGAGCAGGAGAGGGATTTTGAAGTAGTCGGTGAGGCTGGTGATGGCGAAGAAGCGGTTAGATTAGGGAGGGAGCTGAAGCCAGATGTAGTCATACTGGATATTGTCATGCCCAAGCTTAGTGGCATTGAGGCTGCGAAGTTAATTAAGCAGGCAAGCCCAGCTACTGCTATATTTGTGTTGACTGCCTATAGCGATATCCGCTACATCCTTGGACTTTTGGAGGCTGGAGCTTGCGGATACCTGCTGAAGAGTGCACGCGGCAGTGAGATTATAGGGGCTATCCGCACTGTGCGTTCCGGCGAGTCTGTGCTCGACCCGATAGTAACCCGTAAGCTTTTGCAACGTGTAACAGGTTCAGCCATGGGGACTGGCGAGGCTCAAGCCAGTGAGCTACTCACCACCAGGGAGATTGAAATTCTAAGGTTAGCGGCTAAAGGAATGAGCAATAAGGATATTGCTAACGCACTCTTTCTCAGTCTGCGCACGGTGAAAGCCCACTTAACCAATATCTTTAACAAAATGGGTTGTGGTTGCCGCACCGATGCCATAATCAAAGCGTTGAGGGAGGGTTATATTAACCTTAATGATATACCCCCAAAGGGGGAGAGTGGTTGATGGGAAGAAAGTTTAAGTTAACCGAGCAAGACTATCGATACCTGTTTGAGAATGCCAGCGACGCCATGTGGGTTGACGATATGGAGGGTAATTTTTTGGACGGAAACAGGGCGTTTGAAAAGCTTAGCGGATATACTCTGGAGGAATGGGCTGGCAGGAATATTAGCGAGTTCCTTAATGGTAAATCTGTGGCTCTGGTTAGAGAAGTTCGGCGCAAATTGCTGACGGGTAAGGAAATCGAACAACCCTGCGAGCAGCGAGTTCTCACCAAGGACGGGGCAACGCGGATAATAGAGATGGCTTCCAATCCCGTCATTGTCAACGGGGAGGTAAAAGGATTTCAACATATCGCTAGGGATATAACCGAAGAAAAGCGGCAGCAAGAGAACATGCGTTTCTATGCCCAGCAAGTTACCAGAGCTCAGGAGGATGAGAGAAAGCGCATTGCCCGGGAATTGCATGACGATGTGTCCCCATCCTTGCTTGTCCTCCTCCAACGCTTGGATGCAATTACATCAAACACCAGAGTCAAGTTATCTGATTCATTTAAGGAGAATCTGGAAGACTTGCGTAGCCGGGCCATTGAAGCGTTGGAAGGTTTAAAGCACTGTGCCCAAGCCTTAAGACCCCGTATATTAGATGATCTAGACTTGGTAGCTGCCCTCGAGTGGATGACAGAGGACATGACAAAAACCCAAAAGATTGATGCCCATGTTGAGGTCATGGGTATAGGGCGGACCTTGCCGGCTGAGACACAACTACTACTATTCAGGATTGCTCAAGAGGCGTTAAGCAATATCAGAAGGCATGCTGAGGCATCTAGAGCTGTGGTCAAACTGGACTTCGGGGATAACAACATCACGATGACCGTGACTGATAACGGCAAGGGTTTTGAGCTACGTGGAAGGACGGAAGACCTAGGCAGTCTGGGAACACTTGGTATCATGGGAATGTGCGAACGGGCTCGGTTGTTGCGCGGTACTTTAGAGATAAAGTCAGAGTTAGGCAAAGGTACGCAAGTGGTCGCCAAAATACCATTGTAGAGGCGGATCAACCTTTCTATTCAGCCTATCCATCGCTTGGTTAGAGGCATGTGCCCAGCCAAATGGCGGCTACACTAGTGTCAGTTTTCTGGGTGTCTTTGTTCTGGTTTCCCTTTCCTTACCATAATCTATAATCTGCACATTCTGTGGGCGTCTCAAGGTAACATGAAGACAATTTGGTATAAGGTCAGGCGGCTGGGGAGACACCGCGGAGCGGGTTAGGGGACTCATTTGAGCAAATCCGTGTCCACAACATGGTACCCTCGCCCTCCTGGCCAATCCTGCGTGAAGTACGAAGTACGATGGAGCCTCCTCTGAAAGGAGCACACCTAGATACTAATTTGGGAACCAGGAGAATAAGGGACTGGGCCGCCCACTAATGCAGTGACATTATCAAGATGTAGCTTGCTGGGTCATTAACTAAGACTTCGTAGTACGTTGTTACTTCTAGCCGCAACAGCCAAGGCCATTCTGAAAAGTGCCCTTATCGAGCGTTAGGCCTTTGTTAATACCATTTCCCTCTCTAAAGCCATAACTCTACTACGCTGCACGCCCATGTGTTGCCTACTATAGCCACTCTGTGGCATCCCACATGGAGCAGAGTGTCTTTAAGAAGGGTTTTGTTCTTCGCCTGTCATTGAGCATTTTGCCTTCGGCTCCCTGCCTAACCTAACCGCTTCTTCGCCATCACCAGCCTCACCGACTACTTCAAAATCCTTCTCCTGCTCAAGTAGATTACGCATGCCTTCCCTTACACCCTATGGTCATCCGCCGTTAGAATCTTTGTCTTCACCGTAATATGTGTTCCCTTATTATCAAGCGCAGCAGTTACTAAATGTATTCTATACCATCTAGGAAATAGTCTCAATGCCTCCTTCGACTGAACTCAAAATCTAGAACTTTAGGGCATACAAAGGTCTACCCTTAAGTACATGAAAAATAGGGTATTTGGTCGATATATGATTACCTTGCAGGCAGTATTCTATAAGTATGCGTTAAACAGTAAAACATAGGGAGGCCAAGATGGGAAAGGAAAGGAGCAAGTCCAAGTTTGTGGGACTAAGAGTGAGCGAAGAGCAGAGCCAGGTGTTATCTCGACTGCAACAGAACTCTAACCTGAGTAAGAGCGGGATCCTGCTAAGGGGTTTGGAACTTCTGAGTGAGTATTATTCACTTGGTCTTGACCAGCCCCCTCTAAACCTTGAACTGAGAAATCTCGAGGCCGAGGCAATGCGCCATGCCCAGGCTCTAAGGCAAATCAGGAAAAGAGGGGAAGCTATCGGGCAAATGGTTCAGGAACTGAGTAACGTCGATAAGATTATAGACAAGCATCAAGCTAACAAGAGCACTCTAATCCAGATACTTCTCGATATTCAAGCGCAGAATCACTGGCTTCCTAAACCTGCCTTGACGTGGGTTTCCGAAAGGCTAGGGGTCTCATGGTCCGAGATTTACCACATTGCTACCTTCTATAAGGCATTTAGCCTTACCCCACGGGGCCGCCATACAGTTCAGGCATGCCTAGGCACTGCCTGCCAAGTGCGAGGGGCGCCGCGGCTACTGGAGAAGGTGATGGATGTTCTCAAGATCAAGCCTGGGGAGACTGATCACGATCAAAGGTTTACTCTAACCACGGTGAACTGTTTGGGCTGCTGTGCTCTAGGACCGGTGATTGTAGTTGATGGCGAGTATTACAGTAAGTCTACTGTGAAAGAACTTGAGAGGATTGCCGCCGCATGTGAATAAGCGGCGAGGAGAGGGGAAATTATGCGTAGATTGAAATCAGCCACTGACCTGGAAAGGGTTAGACAAGAGATATTAGCTAAAAGAGACCCAAACAAGCCATGTGTGACCATATGCTCAGGCACGGGGTGCCATGCCTATGGCAGCGAGAAAGTGTACGCAGCCTTTGTCAAGGAAATTCAGGGAAATGGACTTCAAGAAAAGGTCGACATACGCCGGACAGGATGCCATGGCTTTTGCGAAAGAGGCACTCTAGTCGTCATCTTCCCAGAAGAGACGTGCTACTTGAACGTAAGACCTGAGGATATTCTTGAAATTGTCTCTACAACATTGATTCAAAAGAAGGTAGTTGACCGTCTGCTTTATGTGGACGGCAACGGTAAGAAGGTTGTCCATGAGGGCGAGATACCCTTCTACAAGCATCAGAGTCGGATTGTCTTTGGCAATAACAGGCTTATTGACCCCAAGAGAATAGAAGATTACATTGCTGTTGGTGGTTATACCGCCTTAGCTAAGGCTCTTTTAGAAATGACACCGGAGCAGGTTCTCAATGAGGTTATACGGGCTAATCTAAGAGGCAGAGGGGGTGGTGGTTTCCCAACCGGGATAAAGTGGGAGACCACCCGCAATGCACCTGGAGAGATAAAATATGTTATCGTTAACGCTGATGAGGGCGACCCCGGAGCATATATGGACAGGAGCCTGCTTGAGGGTAATCCCCACAGCGTGCTGGAGGGGCTAATCATCGGTGCCTATGCTATTGGTTCACACGAGGGGTTCGTCTATGTTAGGCAGGAATATCCTTTAGCTGTGGAGAACCTTAATATTGCCCTAGAACAAGCACGGGAGCGCGGTCTTTTAGGAACAGATATTCTCAGCTCTGGCTTTAGTTTTGATGTTGAAGTGCACCGTGGTGCCGGTGCCTTTGTCTCTGGTGAGTCTAGCGCTTTGATGGCAGCTATAGAGGGCAGGGTAGGTGAACCAAGACCAAAATATATCCGCACTGCGGTAAGCGGTATCTGGGAACGGCCAAGCAATCTAAATAACGTGGAAACCTGGGCTACTGTACCCCTCATAATCAATAGGGGCTCTGAATGGTTTACAGGCATCGGCACAGAAAGAAGTAAGGGGACAAAGATTTTCTCTCTGGTGGGCAAGGTAAAGAATACCGGGCTGGTTGAAGTGCCTATGGGGATGACACTTAGGGAGGTCATTTATGATATCGGTAGTGGAATTCCTAATGGAAAGAGGTTTAAGGCAGTGCAAACTGGCGGTCCCTCTGGTGGCTGCATTCCCGAGAGCTTTCTTGACCTTCCTGTGGATTTCGATAAGCTTACAAAAGCCGGCTCTATGATGGGCTCAGGTGGAATGATCGTAATGGATGAGGACACGTGTATGGTGGATGTCGCTAGATATTTTATCGACTTCCTCTCCCAGGAATCCTGTGGAAAGTGCGTACCTTGCCGCGAGGGATTAAGGCAGATGCTCAAGATTTTGAATAATATCTGCACTGGGAAAGGCAAGGAAGGCGATATTGAGCTTCTGGAGGAGCTCTCTGAGGTGATGAGGGACGCTTCTCTCTGTGCTCTCGGCACTACCGCTCCCAACCCGGTGTTGAGCACCATCAAATATTTTAGAGATGAGTATGAGGCGCATATCAAGGAGAGACGTTGCCCCGCTAAACTTTGCCGTGAGCTTATCACATACTACATCCTTCCTGACAAATGTCAGGGGTGCACGGTCTGCGTCCGAAACTGCCCCACAGGGGCGATTAGCGGGGGCAAGAGTCTCATCCATGTAATTGACCAAGAGAAATGCAGCAAGTGCGGGGCTTGTTTTGAGGTCTGTCCTCCCATCTTTAATGCTGTGGTGAAGCTCTCGGGTGAGCCGGTACCAGCATCTGTCCCCAGCGGAATCAAGGTAACACATAAGAGGTGAGGAGAATGAAAAGCATAAGGTTGGAGATTGAAGGCGACATTGTTAAGGCCGAGGAGGGAATGACTATCCTTCAAGCGGCCCGGATGGCAGGGATTGATATTCCTACCCTCTGCTATGATGAGAGGCTGGCTCCCTATGGTGCATGCCGACTGTGTACGGTAGAGATAACTAAAGATAGCCGAACGAGGCTAGTAGCATCCTGTGTCTATCCGGTAGAAGAGGGGTTGGTGGTAAGTACTAATTCAGAGCGGGTGAGAAAAATTCGTAAAATGGTTTTAGAACTACTCTTACCTCTAGCTCCTACAGGTCCACTAGAAAGTTTGGCTCGAAAGTATGGTCTAGAAAAGTCGCGATTCACAGCCGAACGGACAGATTGCGTCCTTTGCGGTTTATGCGTTCGTTACTGCGCCGAGATTAAGAAGGCTAATGCCATTGGTTTCGTAGGTAGGGGGATAGATCGAGACGTTGCTTGCTTACCAGAGGTAGCCCCCAAAGTATGTAACAGTTGCCGAGAATGCTTTGCTCTTTGCCCTGGCGGCAAAGTCGTCTTAGAGAGTGAAATTCTGCTTCTGCCTTCGGTCTGGCAAAAGTAAATAAGGACGGATTTATAAAACGGCAGGGTGCTCGGAAATCGTGGCCGGGGCTAGCCAACCCCTGTAATCTCTCTGTCCCATAACGCTGCCATGAGCTTAATTGGGGTCAGCACCCTGCCTATAATTTACCTCTCAATGGGGCGGTAAATAGGTGTTTGGAGGTAGGTATCTGTGGCAAAACTTAACCTGAACCGAGAGCCGATGCCAAGGCAAGACCCCAAACTACGGCGTAAAAACTTCAACGAGGTTGCTTTGGGTTATACTGCTGAGCAGGCTCAAGCCGAGGCAGAACGCTGCATCCAGTGCCCCAAGCATTCTTGTGTTGATGGCTGCCCGGTAGAGATAGATATTCCTGATTTTATCAAGGCTATCCGCGATGGTGATATGCCTGAGGCGGTAAGGGTGCTAAAAAGTAAGAATAGCCTGCCCGGTATCTGCGGGCGGGTGTGCCCTCAAGAGACCCAGTGTGAAGCTAGCTGCGCATTGGCTAAGAAGGAGGCACCCATTGCCATTGGTCGCCTGGAGCGATATGTGGCTGACTGGGAACGGGCCAATAATGAGTCTATAGACTCACCAATAATACAGCCTGCGCCAACCGGTAAGCGGGTGGCAGTGGTCGGCTCAGGACCAGCCGGCTTAACCGCCGCCGCTGATCTGGCTAAGCTGGGACATAGCGTCACCATTTTTAAGGCGCTGCACACCGCCGGTGGGGTATTAATGTATGGTATCCCTGAGTTCAGATTGCCCAAAGATATTGTCCAGGTTGAGGTTGACTATGTCGCTTCTTTAGGGGTAAAGGTTGAACTGGACTCAGTAATAGGTAAACTGGTAACCATAGACGAGCTACTAAGTAACGATTATGATGCCGTTTTCCTGGGAACTGGCGCTGGGTTGCCCATGTTTTTGGGCATCCCCGGTGAGAACCTCAACGGCATCTACTCGGCGAACGAATTCCTGACCCGGGTCAACCTGATGAAGGCGTATCGGTTTCCCGAATATGATACCCCGGTGAAGGTGGGCAAGAGGGTAGCGGTGATTGGTGGCGGTAATGTGGCTATGGACTCAGCCCGGTGTGCCCTCAGGCTTGGGGCTGAGGAGGTCCATATTGTTTACCGACGCTCCGAGGTGGAAATGCCAGCCCGCCGGGAAGAGGTGGAGAATGCCAAGGAAGAGGGCATCCGATTTAAGCTACTAACTAATCCCAAGCGGTTTCTGGGCAACGAGCAGAACTGGGTTATTGGCATGGAGTGCTATGAGATGGAACTGGGCGAGCCGGATGATAGTGGTCGGCGTCGTCCCATCGCCAAAAAGGGAAGTGAGTTCATTATAGATGTAGATGTGGTTATAGTCGCCCTGGGCACCACTCCCAACCCCCTTATTGCCCAGACCACTAAAGGTCTGGAGACGACCAAGCGAGGCACGGTGGTGGCTGACGAGGAGACGGGTAAGACAGTAAAGCCGAAGGTCTGGGCGGGCGGTGATATAGTCACCGGCGCCGCCACTGTGATAAGCGCCATGGGCGCTGCCAAGCGCGCCGCCGCCGATATAGATAAGTACTTTGTCACTCGCAAATTCTTTGATGAAATTGCCCTTGAATCTCCTTGGCACAAGCACAGCCGCCTTTTTTTCAGGCGAAGGCGGCATTAAAGAGGTTAAAGTGCTGAGGAGCCGAATAAAATGTCCGTCTGTGTTTGTGCCAAATGCAAGAAACCTTGGAAGGTATCGAGCCACCGGCTAGATGCTCACACTGTGGTGAGGTAAGTTTTGCCATCGCCATCCAGATAGGTTCGCAAGTAATAAGCACTGCAAACGAGTGGCCGCACAACCCTGCCACGCAGAGCGTTGTTCGTATAGGTAACTCTCCCACAGCTGAAACTAGGGCAAAACTATCTGCTTCGTCAAAGAAGCACTGGCAAGACCCTGAGTATCGAGCCAGGCAGATTACCAGTCATACAGGCAGACATCCCTCACCTGAGACTAAGGCAAAAATATCTGCGGCGGTTACAAGGTGGCATAATAGAAAAGGGGGTGAATTTTGACTGAGGGTAAAGGGTCGGTGTCAAACTGTCCTATGGGGTTCAAAGCCTACTATCCTTCGTTTCAATGCCAAGACTGTTTGTTCTGGCGGAATGATAGATGCGACTATGAAGCAATTGTTGCTAGTGAAGAAAGGGTAGGTCAACTGGGAACTGTCTATCCTGAGCTGAGTAAGCCACAGCTTAGGGTGCTGGCTCGGGTCGCTGCGTTCCTTAAAACGCAACAAGGGAGATGCGAGATATGAAGAACTTAGGTCAATGTCAAATCGAGGGCTGTAATAGGCGAGCGGTGTGTGCTGTTTATAAAAAATTCCCCAACGGACAAAAGGTATGGCTCCATGTGTGCGCACATCACGAGCAGATGATAGGTGATGAGAATATGAATATGGGGAAAAACTATGTTTTTCGCCGGTAGCAAGCTAACAATCAAAGTAGCCGCGCTTAACCCAATCAAGGCTAAGGTTCCTCATTTTCCCCAAGATAATAGCTTGCCCCTTCTTTATCTTCAGAAATTTCGGAAGATAATCGGGCAAGTGGCATCTCGCTATGATGGAGGTAAGTCATGTATAGGCTGTTTGTCACCCAAGACGCCGCTCGCTACCAGCTAGACGACCAAGATGAAAGCCTGGGGGAGCTAGTGAAGAGGGCTACAAAGTATGATGAGCAGGGACTACACTGGATTATAAGCGATGAGAGCGGAAGACCAGTTAAGTTGTCGGAAGTTTATCGCCAGGCAATTGAGTCCATAGTGGCCCTATTTCACGTCAGGCGTTCAGGCTATTGATGTTGAGATGGCCGGTATCTAGTGAGGTAAGGCGGGCTCTGCCAGGGGAAACTGAGGTGCTAGGGGGCTTATATTTTCTCCCCACTAGCCTAAATGATTTGCCTCCCCCTCCCGTGTGGGCAGCCTCAGCCGTAATCGGGCACGAATGGATACCTCGCCGGCCTGTAAAGCCTAAGGTGTGCGCTAAATTCGCTTCACCCTATTGGGATAAGCCCAAGTGGAAGCAAAGCGGGAGGAAGGCGACAAAATGAAAACCAGGGAGGTGCCCACATGGCGGCGCAGGGCAGCTTTTTTACGGCAGAACCCATACCAAAGGAGGCATGAGCAATGAAAGCGGGAACAGTAGTCTGGTTGGGTATCATCACCGCATTGGTGGTCTTCAATCTGTTTGCCGTCGGGCATTTACGGCAGGCCCAGGCCGAAATTGAGTATACCCTGGAGCAGCACCGTGAGGTCATCAATATCCAGGCCGATATTCTGGAGGAACATAGGCAGGCCATCAACGACATGGCCGAAATTGAGTATGTGCTAGAGGGGCATTCCAATGCCCTGTTGGAACATTGGCAGAAAATCAACGAAATTGTGGAAGCAATAAACAAGATGCCGGCGCTAACAGACTGAGGAGGTAGAAACTCCCAATGCCCGAAGAAAAGGAGGTTGTAGTGCTCAGAATTGAGAAGACAGCCATTGCCCTGGATGAAGCCGAACTGCCAGAGCTGGAGAGAATTGTGATCGACCAGGATGGTGAGGCAGCACTGAAGTTTTTGCGTAAGGTGGTCTATCGGAAGATAGAACTCTCCCAGCGGGCGAGGTGTGGAGGTCAAAATTGCTTGATTGGATATGGTTAAAACTGGTAAATATGTTTATCTTGAAAGAGATAAAGGTGGTAATAGAAACCATAAGATTATAATAAAAGGAGGTCCAGCCGTAATCGGGCAAGTGGCATCCCGCCGCTTTATTTGAGGATAATTGGAGGTGCAAATGAGAAACAAACTGTGCAGGTTGGGGGTGCTCTATTTGGTTTCAGCCATGCTGATAAGTTTTCTGGTGGCCTGCGCGCCACCCCCCGAGGAAGTGACATCGTCTGCGATCGAAATTACCGACCAGCTGGGTAGAACAGTCAAGCTGGACAGAATCCCGCAAAGGATTATTTCTCTTGCCCCAAGCAATACCGAGATACTGTTTGCTTTAGGCTTGGGTGACAAGGTAGTAGGCGTGTCAGACTATTGCAATTACCCATCCGAAGTTCAAGAGAAACCCAGCATAGGTGGTTTTAGCACGCCAAATATTGAGGAAGTGGTCGCCCTTTCCCCAGACCTGATACTAGCCACCTCAATCCATGAAAAGAGAATCATTCCACAGCTTGAGGAGAAGGGAATGACTGTTTTTGCTTTAACTCCCAAGACCCTTGATGAAGTATTGGAAGCTATCACCCTGGCTGGAGAGATTACCGGGAAAGAAGAGAGGGCTTCTGGATTGGTAGCACAGATGCGTAACAGGATTAAGGCGGTAACTGACAAGACAGATAGCCTATCCCAGGAGCAGAGACTAAGGGTTTTTTACCTCACCTGGCATGACCCTTTAATGACATGTGGTGCGGGAACCCACCATGACGAGCTAATTCGATTGGCGGGTGGAACAAACATTGCCCGAGAGCTCACTGGCTATGCGGATATCAGTTTAGAGGCAGTTATTCAGGCGAATCCTGAAGTGATAATCGCCGGCGTTGGCATGGGGTCAGGCAAGGATTTGTCTTTTCAGTATGTAAGGACTGAGTCGAGATTAAGGAATGTGGACGCCCGTATTAACCATAGGGTATATAGTATAAACATTGACCTGGTTGGTCGCCCTGGACCCAGGATAATCGATGCGCTGGAGAAGTTTGCCCAATTCATACACCCAGAACTATTTAGGAGGGACTGATGAATATTTACCATATGACCTATGCTCCAATGGTTAAAACTGTCCACCTGCACTTTTGGGGGTGTAACCTGAACTGCCGAGCCTGCATTAAGAAATACGAGATAACCGACCTTCTCTTAATCGAAGATGCTACCTTCAAGATCTCAAAGAAGGCTCAGGAAAGCCCAGATCGGTTTTTGGATTTAGAGGAAGTAAAGAGAATCTTAAAAGGGATAGATATTGCTCGGGTGATCTTTATGGGAGCCGAACCCACCATAGACCCAGAGCTTCCAGAGCTAGCCAAAGTGCTTCACGATGAGTTCTATACCTATAATATTCTCCTGACCAATGGTTTGGAACTCGTCCCGTTGGAGCACATAGATGAAGTGGTTTTGAGCATAAAGGCTTATGACGATGACCTTCACCGGGACTACACCGGGAGACCCAACAAAAAGATATTGGAGAATTTTGTTGCTATTTATGACTCTGGCAAGAAGCTTCGAGCGGAGAGCGTTTTTATCCCCGATTACATTGATTGTCCCGAAATCGAAGGCATAGCCAGGTTCATAGCTGAGGTAGACAAAAGCATCCCTTATAGAATAGATGCCTACTTCCCTGTTGGTACTAACCCTTGGCGGCGACCTATCCCCGAGGAAGTCGAAGCTGTGACGAGGGTGGCGAAAAGGCATCTTCTTAATGTCTCCTGCCTGAGGGGGGACGCAAAACCTACCTATGAGGTCTTAAGGATTTTTTGACTCTACATCAACTTTAGCTTCAAAGGAGAGGGGGATTAAGGGGGTGAGGTTAATAAACAACCTCCCGCAAAGACAAAAAAAGGGCCGGGGATTTGAACCCCGACCCCTTAGTAATATACCGCTAGTAATATACTAGAAGTCAGTATTTAGTTGTCAAAGCTTCCAGCAGCAGGCGACAGGTCTCGCAATAGCCGTACTTCTGGATTTCGGCTTTTGGCACTGTTGCCCCACACAGAGGACATCTTACATATTCACCGTTTTTGGGCATAATACCCCCTTCGGACCGGGCTTTTTACGCTAGTCCTATACTTGATATGCTTCTCTAAACTGTTTAACCAGTTTCCAGTCATAGCCTGATAGCTTACGCCAGTTCTCGGTTATCAGCTTGCGGATAGCTCGCCTTTCTTTCGGTGGTCGGCTCTGGTAGTAGTTCTTGAAGTCAAGCCACGCATCCAGATTTATCCCTTTTTCGTCAAGGATAGTCTGTATTAGCTCAGTTTCGTTCCCGTCCTCGTCCTTAACGGTGCTATTGAGGCTAACGCTGGACACTCTGCGCCATCTCTTCTTCTGGTGGTAAAAGCGGAGGCGGGTGTATTGGGCTACCTTTATACTCCCCCACTTAGTCAAGGGCTTCCCCTTCTGCCGGTATTCCTCGGCAACCTCGGCTAACCTCACGATGATGTTGTGCATTAGGTCTTCCCTATCCTGATAGTTGTCCAATTGGTAGGTAAAGTTCCTGGCTATCTTTGCCCAGTCACGCCAGGGCTGCTCCAGTCTGTCGTAGGATAGGGCTTCACCATCGCCATCGTGGGGGTAGCCTCTATGCGTGGAGTAGGTCATAGCTCCCCCTTCCGCCACGCACAAAAAGAGGGGTATCCTTCCCACGCCTTCGGGGAAGAATGCCCCTGAAAAAAGCAAAAAAGCGGGGCTTACCCCCGCTTCTTTAGTATGAGAAATATATGACAGCTCCAGACTACAATAGCCTCAGTGTACCGACAGATGCACTAATAACTAATGTAGGAGGAGCCATCTAGATGAAGAATAGCACCGCAAGAAAACTGGAGCAAATTCCAACCGATTACTTAATTGTTGGGATAGATGCTCACAAGAAGAAACACGCGGCAGTTGTTAAGACGCAGGATGCATTTACACGGACTAAGTTTAAGGTAGATAACTCCAGGCATGGTTTTGAAGAGTTACTGGAACGTACCAAGGCGCAGATGGTAAAGACTGACTGTAGAGGTACTATCTTTGCCATTGAGGCAGGTGGCCGCTACTGGCGCACTCTGGCCTACTTTTTGGAAGAGCGAGGAATTCCCTTCCGGCTAATTAGCCCCTTCACCTTGAAGCGTAGACGAGAGGGTGAAGATATTGACCGCAGGAAGAATGACTACCGAGATGCAGATATGGCAGCGGAACTCCTTCGTACTGGCAAATTCACAGAGACCAAGTTACCTCAGGGTATATATGCTGATTTACGCGCTGCCTATCACACCTATTACAGTCTCGGCAGGGAAAGGAGCAGAGCTACCAATCTTCTCAGCGCTCTCCTCGATAGCTTGTTCCCGGAATTTCATAACGTTTTCAAGGACGTCTCCACCAAAACAGCTCTAGCTGTACTTGCCACATATCCCTCACCTCATGTTATTGCCCGGATGAGTATGGAGAAGTTTATGGACACGATGACAGCAAAATATAAGGGGCAGCATATTATTCGCCAAAAGCTGAGCAGCATATATCAGGCCGCTCATGGTTCAGTTGGTATCCACGCAGGAGCGGGAGTAATCTCCTTTGAGGTCTCTCTACTCGTAGAGCGGATTCGCCTGCTCACTGAGCAGAGGCAGAAGGTGGAGGAGCTTCTTGTAGCTTTGGTGGAATGGATACCGGAAAGTAAATATCTCCTATCAATTCCAGGGCTAGCGCATATCACAATTGCCGGCATATTGGGTGAATTAGGACCATTGAATCTTTATCGTAGTGCTAAGCAGCTGGTAAAGATGGCAGGTATAAACCCGATGCAGTCGGAGTCTGCCAACAAACAGGCAAGTAAGACACCGATGAGCAAAAAAGGCCGCCCACTTCTTCGCTATTGTCTTTGGGAAGCATCATTAAATGTATTGAATCATAATCAGGAATTCAAAGCCTGGGCTAAGCGGCTACAGGAACGTCCACTGCATCAAAATCCGCTCAAAAAGAGAGAGGCACGTGGGGCAGTGTGCAAGAGATTACTATACCTTGTCTTCGCTCTATTCAATAAGCGTTCGTTCTATGAGAAAAACTACAAGATAGAGACAGAAAGGGAATTGGTAACAGCTTAGACGATAACCAAACTTATCTATCAGGCGGGTGGGGTGACATCGTCCGCTTTCTCTGGGCGCTCTTAGGGAGTAAGCTCGGCACGCAACATGGTGCCCTCACCCTTCTGACCAAACCTGTATGAGGTATGATGGGGCTTCCTTTTGAGGAATGACCTCGCATCTGGACGCTAAATTAGGGGTCAGAAAGCAAAGGGTTGGGGCCACCCGCCAACAAAGCAAGCCGGATAAAAAATAAGGGCTGGAGAATTACCTCCAACCCCACTGGGTATAATTATGTTTTCAGACTGGGTATCCTAGGCTTAAGCCTTTCTCTTATTCCGCATTCTACCCCTATCCTAGGTATAACACGAGGGTACTCCCCAAGTTGGGAAATACCCCCCAAAAAGAAAAAGCGAGGGGCACTAACCCCTCGCTTTAGACCTGAGCCATTGACAAAAGGCTCATAGTATGTTGCGTGGCTGTTCTTTTTGAGTTACAAGCGTTCT
>Ga0209979_1002522_pt1 | contig 17385 bp, 21 predicted proteins | sample AnhtaG_FD_183114 | JGI IMG/M metagenome (GOLD analysis project Ga0209979, IMG submission 183114) | Deep subsurface microbial communities from Anholt, Denmark to uncover new lineages of life (NeLLi) - Anholt_01485 metaG (SPAdes) (version 2) | ecosystem: Environmental > Aquatic > Marine > Oceanic...
ATGCTCCGCACCTTCCAGTGCGGAGTCTGTGACTGCGACCAATAGGTCATCTCATGCGTCCGAAAGGCGATAGAATCCCAAAAGTTCCGTGCGCCACAACTATCAGTGTAATGTTGGATTAAAAGTTGTTCTTAATGGCATGTTGTCAGGAAGAGGATAAGATAAACAACCACCCCAACATTCATCATTAGAGAAAAAATTACAGGCATTGCACTTAGAATACCGACTAGATTTAATCTTATTTAAATCCTCAACGAAAATTTTTTTTGGTTGGATTTTTGACAAATCTGATATATTACATTTTAGATTCAATTCTACACAAGGTTGAATGGTTTGCCCATCAGGGTTTATAACAAAGGAGTTAGTAGGTAATGAACACTTGCCCTTTAATTTACAATTTGATGTTAGAAAATCTCGTTGCTCTTGATTGAATAAACATAATGCTGTTGCTCTAGAAATTCTTACTGGAATATATTCCGAATTTAATTTTTTTGATAAGTCGAACATTATTTTTCCATAATCTATACCATTATCTATAGGATATAATATCGAGATTGACACAGAGTCTGCAAACTCTTTGGATAATAAAATAGCCTCGTGAATATTTTCTTTTTCAAAATTTCCGTCAATGTTGAACCTTAAACGTATTTTAACTCTCTTCATTTTATAAAATGAAAGATTTTGAATTATTCCCTCCTTTAATTTAGGATTGAAAATATTATTACCATTTATTATTAAATAATCGGGAATAACTTTTAATGGAATAGTTCCATTTGTAAAGATTGAAACTTTTTTGTTTTTATTATGCAAAAACAATATAGATTCATTTATAAATTTCCATTTTGTGGGCTCTCCCCCGATAAAAGCGAAATTATTATACTTTGACTTAAAAAACTTAAAAATCTCAATAAATTTCGTCCATGATAAATAATTCGGAAAATCTTCTTTGTACTTTTTTGAATAACATTTGTTACATTCTAAATTGCAATTATAGGTTGGAATAACATATATCTGCAAAATTTAACCTCACCTTTGTACACAATCATCTGGACAATCCTCAGGCCCACAATCATCTGGACAATCCTCAGGCCCACAATCATCTGGACAATCCTCAGGCCCGCAATCATCTGGACAATCCTCAGGCCCGCAATCATCTGGACAATCCTCAGGCCCGCAATCATCCGGACAATCCTCAGGCCCGCAATCATCTGGACAATCCTCAGGCCCGCAATCATCTGGACAATCGTAGTCTGGGCAATCATCCGGACAATCATAATAAAATATTTGACTCTTTAATGGTCTCTCTTCATCTTTAAAAATCGGTTTCAATTGATCATAATCATTAATGTTTAATCCACAATGATGACAAGATAAATCTTCTAAAATAAGGTCTCGCTTAATAATATCATGTTTTTTTGCTGTTTCATGAATATGTTGAATTTTTTTTCTAAGTAAAGCATTATTTCCACATGCTGGACATTTAACGAGGGTGTCAATTTTTCTTTGAGTATAATCTTCTGCGTTAATTTTCTGCTTACGCTCTTCTTCTGTTAATTCTTCAAAATAGTGTTTTTTAGCTCCCTCAATTTTAGCATAATAGCCTTGTTTAATTTCATCATTAATAGTATCTTTTAGAGTATTCAAAGTATCAATATATTTATCCAATATAAATTCGTTAATTTCTAATTTCATCTCCAAAATTAAATCACAAATGAACTGGTAGATATGGGAAATTAAAAGTTTTCTTAGTTCCTTTACATTATATGAATATTCATAATGAACACACTCGTTCCTTTTTTCGTTTAATTGCTTTAAATATACTATATAATTGCTAGGATGTTGAGAAAAATATTCCAATCGATCTATACAGTCATTGTAAGAAATCGTATAATTCGTGAATTTTTTCGGTTCTACTTCTCTTATTAAATCATCTCTATCATTAAGCAAATTATGGTGGTTGATTTTTTGAAGAATAAGGAATTTGTCTTTTGTTTTTAAATAATATTTCATTAATAACTCTAAACCGTTATGAATAGAAATTGTAGCATTTCGATAATTTTCATCATTCTTTGCCGTTATTAAAGTACCAAATCCAAAATTTAGATTTAATCGCACGTTTTTCTGCAAATTTATTTTTATAATTTTGGAATTTGTTTCTTTATTCAACATTTTTTTCAGACCTACTTTCGGCAATGTATTAAAACAACATTTGATAAGTATTATTAATATCTTTCTAATTTAATAGGATGTCTTCAAAATAGTGTGGGTAAATTTTCACAATTTAAATTGGTGAGTTATAATGTATCTTTTTCGCTTTTTGCGTACATTGCAGTGAATTAATATAAACATCAATGAATCCAACTACGTTTTCCATATTGCACCGAAAAGTCCGCCAAGTGGGCCGAAGAAGCTAGTAGTTTGGCTATTATACCCAGTCAATATTAAAGAAAACCATTTTTAATTATTTTAATTGAATGGGGATGAAAACTAAATAACTCAAAAAATTCATTTCATAATTTATCTCTGGTCCGAAGTCGTTGACGAAATTAAACACATTTATCGTAGAGGAACACTGAACATTTCTTCAATCTCATCATCTGACAAATTTTCTAGAAATTCCTTTTTCTTTTGTGTATTATGTTTTTCGTATTCTTTTACAGTCATTCCGTGTAATTCAATGCTTTTAACATACTTCAACCTTCGATACTCTGCCTCATCAATTCCAAATCTTGATTTTAATAACTCAGGATCCCTATCATACAATTCATCAATTAAATTGCCACCGCCTATTAAACTTTCATTCTGCTGTTTCATTACCCCTGTCAACAATGAATTAATTTCATCTAGCTGTTTTTTTTATATTCTTGTTTTCTTCTTTCAATTTGTGGTATTCTTCAGATTCAACAACTCGTATTATAGTATCTTCAATTGTTAAGAACGGGAGGTATTTCAGATAGCGCTTTTTTAATTTTTCAGGATCTGCTCTGAAATATGCAGCCCTGATACCGTCAATCTTATGATCCATTAAAAAATCTGTGAAAAAGATATCAGTACCGCCATTTAAAAATGCGGAAACCGGTTTCATACCTCAACCCGTTTCCTATAGTCCGTGCATAAACCGACTTTCGTTCATTCACTACATCCGGTTCATGCCTGCCAGTGGTGATATTGGCTTAATTAAAAGGCTTAGGGTCCGGTTAGCATATAATGACCGCTTCGGGCTTATGGGGGGTGCGCCCTGATTGTTCATAGTCCCACCATCGAACAAGTAGGCACTTTGATGTAGCCAGATAGATACTCCGACCTCTAATCGAGTTTTTTTCTGGGTGCATCTCAATTTAAACAGGATTCAGAGCAACAAATCACCATTTTTAAGTATATGAAGACTACGTACTATTAGTACGGAGATAGTTATTTGAGGATAGTAATCCTATGCTCGTTCAATATGATAATGCAAAAACTTCCATTGTTGATTTCAGAAAATGGGCGCAAATAGGGAAATTTCCCAAAATAAAGTTAAAAGGATTGAAACCTGAGCCTCATTGGAAATGTATATCCAAAAGACGGATGGCATGAAGACAACTGAGCATCAACTAGAAGCCGGGCTTTCGTAAAAGCATGGGAAGCCAGAACAACTTCTTTAAATCTGAAATTCAGGTGCGTATAAATATCTGATTTATACATCTTATTGTTCAAATTTCTCCACCATTTATAATATTAACATTCGCAAAGCCGTTTCTCTTAAATTCTTCGACTATTCTTTTACTGCTACATTTTGAAGCAACAAAAATATTTATATCTTTTTCACGAATATTTCGAAATCTCGCCCATATCCATTCATCTTCCTGAGGCATACTATATCCTAAAATAAAAATAGATGACGCATTTTCTAATGCAAAAGAAGTGGATGCCATATTCCATTTAGACAAATCATGCGCCAAATCAGAAAAATATGCTATTGAATTTAATTCGTCTTTCATATCATCAGGCAAATAACCAATCAACCACGGTCTTTTTTCAACAATTATATTCTGATTATTTACATCATACCCAATTTCCTTACAATCAAAAGTCGCAAAATAATCATCGTTTTCTTTAAAGTAAAGACTATGAATTTTGTTATTGGAATTTTGGTTTTTTGTTTCAAAAACCACGTTTAAGCTACCATGTGGTTTGATAATTAAATGTTCAAAATCAATAATATTTAAATTTCCAAATAATTGATCGAAAGAATATTTTACTTTCCCAAAAGAATGATTGAACTTTTTTTGATTGTAAATAGCATATATCAGCATTTGTTCAAGTATAATATCATAGTTTAAAGAAATCCATGTGATTTTCTCACTTTTTGAAATGATTTCTTTCAAATTGTCACTTGCACAAAAAGATGACTCTCCATTGATTTTAGTGGAATTATAATTATATTGGTAAGCGAGCATCTTTTTCAATTCTAACCCAAGAACTACCCATATTATTGTATGAGGTGGTTGATTATACTCTTTATATTTCTTTATCACTTCGGTTATTTTATTATTAAATAATGAATAATTTAATTCTATTTGTGAGTAATAATTAGCCAATAATAAAGATAGACATTTAATATTTTTCCAGATATAATTTAAATCACATTGTGGCGATATTTTTTTATTAATTAATATCGAAAGTATTGGAAATTGTTTCTCATGACTTTGTACAGTTTTCTCAATAATATCATCTGTTGATGGCAACCCCTTACAAAGCACAGCTTTTTGAAAACCAGCTCCCACTATACAAACAGGATTGGTCTTATCCCAATCTACATCGTTTACGTTTACCATATTTGTTTAAATGTAATAAGTTAATATAAACCTTAGTTGATAGTCAAATCAAAAATAAAGACTTCATAACTTCTAATCCTGCGCCTGAAAAGAAGAACATAAAAAAATAAACCGGCTAAATTCCAAATTTTCGAGCATCCTCCTGATGCCCCGTTTTTCCAAAACGGGGTCGGTTACTTCTACGCATGTATATCTTCACTAATAAATATCAGATTGTAAATTCACTAAAAATCAAAATTATTTTAGCAATAATAAAATATTTAATCCAGAATATACTCTATCGCGTAATTCCTTAGCTAATTCCTCCGCAATTTTTTTTCCTTTATCGTTTAAAGAATAGTTTTCAATTCGATATCGCCGTAAAAGACCTTTACTTATTAAACTTCTTATTGTTTTTTTCAAATCTGCATGATATTGTTGAGGTAATTTTTTCCGTATAGAAGCTTCATTGATGTTTTTATGTTGTGATATATGTAGCCGACCAAGCAATTCTAAAACTTTTATCTCATTTTCTGTTAGTTCAGCTTTAATATCACTCATGCAGTATCAATAATAGTCTAAGAAAATAATAAATGGAAATACTTATGTTTATTAATTATACCATATAGACTAAATAATAAATCGTTGGGATAGATTATGTCTGTGTTATCAGAAATTTTTGGGAATTGCCCACAAGCAAAAATAATTGAGACATTTGCGGAAAATTACAATGACAAATTGTATGCAGCTGATATTGTCCGAATGACGGATGTAGCAAAGGCAACCGTTCATTCTCACATAAAAAAATTATTAGAAGAAGGTTTAATTGAAAAAAAAGAAAAAATCGGAACAATACAATTCTATCAATTTAACTTAGATAACCCTAAAGCAAAGATGCTTTTAATGCTAGAAAGTTTTATTGTTTCAGAACGACTTGAAAAATTAATAATAGAAGAACCAGAAGAAGAGTTAGAAATTGAACCATTAGATCAAATACATACAACTCAGTCTGAATACGGGAGTATAAATTATGGCATAAGTATTTCCACTTATTTGAATGAAAAATTTTCTCATTTATAGTTGAATACTAAACATATTGAACAAATTCTTTGCGGCCTTTGCGCTCTTTGCGGTGTAAAGATCTATCAAAACAATGTTTTCCCAATCGCATTTCTTTTACCGCAAAGTACGCAAAGAGCGTAAAGTGGTCATATGAATAGTAATAAATATTAGGTTCTTGACTATAATAGGGCAAATGGATGGCTATACTTCGGTTGTAAGTGCCAAAAAAATTAAATTGACTTCAAGTGTAGGAGCTGATATATATGGGTGAACAAAAGGAAAAAGAAATTGACTTGATGAATGTAAAAAACAGGATAGATTATACGTTTTATTCAAATGTTATAAATGTTACTAGAAGTAATGTTGATGCCTACATTGATTTTATGAGATTTCCATCAGAAGATGATTTAGCACCTACAGTAAGAATTTATTTATCGCCAAACCATCTAAGGAAATTCATAGATGTTTTAAATAATCTGCCTGATCTTCCAGAAGAAAATCAAGAATAAATCTAAAATAATTTTTTTATAAATTTTAAAAAAATAGTCTTTTTAATACTAAATAATTTATGCGGAGAGATGCCCCGGACATGAGAGATAGCGGAGTCCGGAGTCAGTGACTTCCCCGCGAATAAACATGCGCATCCTTCTTCAAATTGAAAGGGTAACTCAGGAGAGAATCGGATGATACATAATTAAAATGCACCTGACATATCTAATTTTTGATAAAAGTGGCCGGCTGCCCATCTGGATCCTTTGGCTATATGCATGTTGGATTGCGTATTGACCAAAGCCGAGTCCGGGGTTGTTACTTCAGACGGCTGATTAATGGTGTTAAAACGACAAATCAAAAAAGATAACATTTGATTATTGAATTACCAGTTGATTATTATTTAAGTCCCAATGGTCTTATTTATATGCTCCACTTCTATGTACAACTGTGGTTATTCGTACGATCTTATCATTATTATCTACAGAATAAAGAACCCTATAATCGCCGATCCTTAAACGATATATATTACCTGGAAATTCCTTTATAGGTTTAGCATCAAACCCTGGTCTTGGTTTAATAGGATTGTTTTCGAATTCATCCAAGAGATTTAAAAATTTCTCAACAACATGATTTGGAATTTTCCTTAAGTCTTTTTCAACTCTTTCATCAATTAGAACTTCATACAGAGTTATCAAATGAATCAACTTCCCGGTGAAACCCTATTCTTCATCCGGGCTTTAAATTCATCTTTTGATATTCCCTGAAATTCAGACAAGCGGCGATAATGTTCTCTAATATGTTCTGCACTTATGTCTTCGATAGATACTCTATCCATAAGCATATTTAAAACATCATCATAAGTCCAATCCCCGAATTTATAGTCTGCTAATCTTCCTTTTGTCTTATCGCTTATTGTAATTGTTGTTGGCATATTAAAACAATTGTTTTAATTGATATAATAGTTTTCGTTGGTTTTTACATGAATCAACATTGTTAAATATTCGGGGGGAAGGGGCATCAGACAAAAGAAAAATGGGATAAAATAATTTCCGTACCAGTAGATATCTTTTCAGAGGAAATACCAGCATAGAGAACCAGGCAGTATCGCAGTCAGGATACCAAAAGAAATAGCTGATGCCCTTTCCATACAAGAAGGAACCGAAGTAAATTTCTCTATAAAAGATAAAAAGATAATAATATCCAAAGCAACCGCATAAGATTACATTATGCGCCTGAATTGAAAATCTGAATCCTGAATAGCTAATGGTGGTGCAAAATCCTGAGCATCGTCATGATGCCTCCGACATCCGGCCGGTCCGTTACTATACACCAGGCAATTGATGTTTGAGAACTCATCAAAATAGCAATCCAATATCCACAAAACCCAGAAGGTACAACAAAGCGATCAATATTGGTTGATGTATCAGGTATATCAGTAATGATCTTCTCCCAAGCATGCAGAACAAACGTATGGGTAAAAACCCGGGGCGTTCTTTGAGGTCCATTTTTCGCGTGTTATTCGGGTACAATGAATTGCCGGCAAATATGCCGATCAGGGTTATGCCAAACCATGGGAGGATCGGGAAATAGTCAAGAGTGTAGAACCCGTATGGCTTAAACCCAAGCCAAAGCAACCAGGGGAAATCAAAAGCAAGATTGCTCAAATACATACCTGAAAATATGATGCCTCCACCTATCAGCAGGTTGTAGGTGCGCAGTCCCAAAAACGGATATGCCAGTATGACCGAAAGCCCGATGAAATGAAGTATTCCAAACACAATAACGCCATCTTTCAAAAATAGCCATGTGATGAGAGTGATGATAAGACCCCATGAAAATATCCGGGCACCTCTTTTTATGTATTTTTGATACATCTCAGGTTTCGGGATATTCATTCCTGCTGCTCTTGAGTGACTTAGGGTCAGGGATATTCCGACCACAAAAATGAACATCATGGCAGATGCACGCCCTACATAGAGCCATAGTCCTGAATGGAGGTTAAAGTTGTAGCCACCAAAGTAATTGAAGTCATATAGTGCATGAAAAATGATCATCAGGACTATCGCAATTCCGCGCAGGAAGTCAATTTCCCAGAAACGTTTGTTTGCAAAATTGTCCATCACATTTACCTCACTGTATGTTGCTTTAGGCTACATAATATATATTTGGTACGAACTTAAAAATGATAATAGGTTAAATGTTCGATACACACAGTTGCGTTGGAGCACGATTTACTCAGAGAATGCGAGTGAACTTGCTGATTTTCACAAGCATATGAAATTTCACATCCCACACGTTATTAGGGATGATAAATACTAATAAGCTGCCACTTTCATTATTTTCGTGCCCATTGATGCCGATAAAATTAAAAAAAAAGAAAAACCTTCATGCATCCGCGCAAGAAGGCCCCGTTTTTCGAAAATGAGATTGGTGAATGAGAGATAGATATTTTGTGCATATTTAGAATGAATAATAAAACATAATTTAAAGTAGGGCACAATTCATTTGTATAATTTTATTAATCGATAGGTTCATATTATTGATAATATACTAATATAATACAGAATCTGGAAAGTGTTGAAAGTATATGATCAAAGAATTCACTATAGTTATTGAACAGGATGAAGATGGCATATATGTTGCATTTGTCCCGGAACTTGAAGGATGCCATACACAGGCAAGATCTCTTGATCAATTAAAAGAAAGGATGAAAGAAGCTATTGAGCTTTATTTAGAAGTTGAATCAGACCTTGTTGATGAAGTGCCATTAGAATTTGTCGGCATCCAGAAGGTCGAAGTAGCTGTATAAAATGGATAAAATCAAACCTATTCCTGCCAGTAAGGTCATCAAGGCTCTTGAGAAGATAGGTTTTCAACAGATAAGACAAAAAGGAAGCCACCTGTTTATGCGTCATCCTGATGGACGGACCACCATTTACTGTTCATCCAGGGGAGGATATTGGTAAAGGGATGATCAGAAAAATTATAAACGATGCTAAGATTACACGATATGAATGGCTTAACTTGGTTTGAAACATTTTGGCATTGTTAGAAAATAATCCAATTAATCCTATTTTCGTGACCTTTCATTTAATAACTGAGCCCAAAGCAAATCTGATAAGATAGCTTAAAAATCCAAAACAAACCCTGATAAAAGCTCAAATCCCTAAAAATTTTATATATGAAGCTCTGACCAACTTAAAATCAACAATGACATCAACAACGAACTTGTACGAACTGGAACGAACTCCAGTCGTCTTGAGTTCGTATCGAGTTCGTTGCTAATTTCTCCATCACATCGCTGGTGCGCAAAGCGATACGACGGGGCATCGCGTTTTGCGGAAGCGCCACAAATTAATTTAGTGTGATTTATAATTTTCAGACAGGATTTAGAGGAGGGGAGAAAAATTATCCTGTAGATCCTGTTATCCTGCCGAATCGGCGCCTTCGCCTTTAATTTTTTGCGAAAATAAGTACTTGTTTTGCTTAATATGAGAAAATAAATAATAAATTTGCCACAGGCTCATCTAATTCTTAATAAAAAATATTTTAGTCCAACCTCATGCACCCGCGCCAGGATGCCTCGTTTTTCGAAAAGAGGATCATTGACTGCGAAACAATTTATTCATTCTAACAAATAAAAATAAGATAAATATTTATAGAATAATCAACAGGACATAGTATTGCTATATGAATCGAATTATAATTGCTTCAATAATTATTTTTGTAGTTGTCATAGGCGCAATTGGATATCCAGCTTATAAAAAATATTCTCCTTTAGCTGAATTAGCAGACTGTGGTGAAGATTGTATAGATTATAAAAAAGTACAAATACCAGAGTATGCAACCCGTGTTCCAGATATAAAAATTGTTGAAGCAGATGCAGATACAATAATAATGGACATACCGATAATTATTTTTAATCCTTCTGAAAAAAATACACACACACTGAAGATTGATTTTGATGTTTATATGGAAGGAAAACATCTAACCAAAGGTATGATTCCGGCAAGGGACCTGCCAGCTAAACAAAATACAACGATAATAATGGAAGATGTAGAATTAAAATATACAGAGCTTGCAGAAGTTCTTCAGGTAATAGCTGCAAGACATGGAGCTGAAATGGTTGTTAAAGGAGAAGCAAATATATCAATGACAACTGATCTGGTAATTTATTTCCCAATTGAAATATTTAATATTAATATATACACTCATGCTATTCCTATAACAATAGAAACTGAAATTCCGGTTGACATGCTTACGAAAAAAGAATATGTAAATAAGGGGATGGAAAATATTATTGAACCAGTCCCTGAAATAACCAAAACTGGATTAATTCCCACTCCAGATACAAATGAATTGGATTTTCCGTTACCATCTTTCCCTTAGTATCAACCCTGTGTTCAGGATCTATATTCAATCCCTTTAAGGTCAGAAAATAAAATACGCAAACATGGACACAATCACAATAGTAAACAAATTCAACCACAAGCCAGCCCTGGCCATTTGGGGAATGGTGACATAACCAGACCCGAACACTATTGCATTGGGTGGAGTAGCTACAGGCATCATAAAGGCCAGAGATGAAGATATTGCGACAGCAGCCATAATCCCAAAGGGTGAGAGGCCAAGGCTTACTGCAACAGATGCAGCAATGGGCATTAGGATAGTTGCTGTAGCCGTATTTGATGTGATCTCTGTGAATATTTTTGTAATAGCAACAGTTCCCAGTATGAGCAGAAACACAGGCAAAACAACCATGAAATCAAAACTTTGAGAAACCCACTCGGCCAGACCGGTTTGTGCAAAACCCCGGGCTATGGCAAAACCTCCACCCATCAGGATTGCAACACCCCATGGGACTTTGGCAGTATCCTCCCATGAGAGCAAAGAAGGTTCCTGTCTGGCAGGTATCAGAAACAGTAGCAGCGCTCCTGTAATTGCAATACTGGCATCTGTGACCTGCGGCAAATATTCACCCCATAACAGTCCACGGGTCATCCATGAGACTGCTACAAGGCCAAAGACCAGAAGTACATGTTTTTCCTCCCTGGTCATTTTACCCTGGCCTGCCATTTCAGCCCTGATGACCTCACCGCTGCCAGGAATTTCATCCTTCTGGATGCGATAACAAATATGAGTTAGATAGAACCAGGTAATAAACAGCAGAACAGCTGCCAGGGGAAACCCAAAATATGCCCATTCAAAGAAATTTACCTCCACCCCGAACATAGACTGATAGATCCCGGCAAATATCAGGTTAGGTGGGGTTCCTACAAGTGTTGCCATCCCGCCTATGGATGCGGCATAGGCTATAGAAAGCATCAATGCAATATTGAAATTCTTGTCAGAATCTTTAGTAGAGATATTAGCAATTACTGCAGTCCCGATAGGCGTCATAACCATGGCAGTTGAAGTATTTGATATCCAGGCAGATAAAAAAGCAGTAGCGACCATAAAGCCTGCTATGATACGTCTGGGCCCTATGCCGATAATGTGCACTACAAAAAGAGCGATACGTTTGTGCAGGTTCCACTTTTCCATGGCAATTGCAATAAAAAAGCCGCCCAACATGAGAAATACAATATGATGTCCATACTGGGCTGTCACGTCACCAACCTCCATGGCACCAAATGCCGGAAAAAGCACAATGGGCAGCAGTGCCGTAGCAGAGATGGTAACACCTGCTACAACAGCGGCAGCAAAGGACATGCTTTCAGGTCTGTTCAATAAAATAATAATAAAAAGAAGGGGGCCAAGAAATAGACCTAACCTTTGCCTTGTGCCTTGCTTCACATTGTTATACTTAGAATCATGGTATATAAATCGTACCAAATCCACTTACATTAGGTGGAGGTCACCGCTCATCAGCGGTTTCTATCAATCCTGATAGAAATATAACGAGATTGTCGGAAAAGTGATGAAAACGAACATTTCGTAACATCTTCATCAGACAAATCGTTGTGCTGCGGTATGCTGTAATTTTTCCAGAGTTTAAAAATCCTCAAAATATATGCTTTTCCGACAATCTCATAACATTAATAGATGATATCTAAAAAAAAGAACGTAATTCAATACCTCACTTTGCGCAATAATGCTTCCTGAATAACTTTTATATCTTATCGGATTCAATTGAGATTATATAATCGACATAGAATTAAATTGATTTTTCATTCAGATAATCAAAATAATGAATCATCTAATTAATCCAATAATTTAATATCAAATAACTCCAAATTTAGGCTAAATAAGGAAAGAAACTTATGGACAAAAACAACAACAAAAAATTATTATTCGCAGCAACCATCGTTTTAATGATTTCTGCCATAATTTACATTTACTTCATGGCTCCAATTCCAGTGAATCTGATAAGAGGAACTGACCCCGTAACTGGTGAATTCTTTAACTCGGATGCTTCATGGTTTAATGAATTATATAGTTATTATATTGCATACTTCCATATTCCCATAGCATTGACTGCATACTTCGCATTTACCATAGTACTGATCTCTAGTATTTTATATTTACAGCGAAAAGATCAAAAATGGGATATCAAAGCAGTAGCATCAGCAGAAGTGGGTGTCTTATTTGCCGCATTAACCCTGATAACAGGTTCAATATGGGCAGGTGCAGCATGGAATGGAAATTACTGGCCTCCGGGAGATGTAAGACTCAATACATCGCTGGTTCTTTTCCTTATATATATCAGTTACCTGGCGATCAGACAGGCAATAGACATGCCGGAAAAGCGTGCACGTCTTAGTGCTGTTTTCGGAATAATCGGTTTTATCAGTATTCCTATAAGTTTCTATAGTATCCGATTATGGTCTGCAACTAACCATCCTACTGTTGTTGGCGGGGAAAGTAGTGGCGGATTTCAGGGAAGTGTCATTATTGTTCCGATTTTACTGAACCTGACTGCGTTCATACTGTTGTGCATTTCGTTGATCATATATAAGGCGGACAATCTTACGCTGGAAGAAGATATTATGGCGATAAAACAGGAAAAAGGAGTCTGATTTACCATCTTCTTTTTTCTAGCAATTATACCTCTGTTACGATCTTTCCCCTCTCACAGGGGGTGATCTTCAGATTGCCTCCCGGCATTTCTTTTTTCAACGGGTCCAAACCCCGTTTAGCATGAAGACGGTCCAAAAACACTGCCAGCCCCGCGATCTCAGAATGGGGTTGGCTGCCTACAGCAACATTCCAGTCTGCTTTATGATAAACATCTGGCGGCACTTTTTCCGCACCCACTACTATCATTATAGATTCCTCAATGGAAATCTCATCAATAACGTCTGGCAGGTTCTGACCATACATTGTCAAATGCACCACTTTCCCGCCGCCAGACTGCCAGTTGTTGATCTCCCGCTTCCAGGATTCCACACTACGGGCAAAGAAATCGCCACCCCACCTTTGTGTAACTTCCTCCAGGCTGTTTATTACACCTTTATCATCAGAAGCCAATAGCATTCCATCAGCTCCCAATGCACGTGATGTCAGTCCTACATGGGTAGTGACCCTCTGGTCCCGCTCTGGACGGTGTCCGATCCTGAGAATTACAATAGTCATGTGCTCAAATAAAGGTCTGATTAAATATAAATCTGGTCACCAAGGGAAGGTGAAACTGCATTAACGTCCAGGTTGTCCTGGATCCACAAAGCAAAACCTTCAGTGTTATCACCATGCACACAAATCACAAGTTCACACCCGCCATCCACCTGGGACTCTACCAGACTTTTCAGTCCGCTATCACTGCTGTGCGCTGAAAAATCATATAATTCTAATTGCGCAGCCAGCTTCATAGTCCGGCCCCTATATTCATAATATCCCCGCTCAAGAGCAAGGCGCCCGTTCGTACCTTCCACCTGGTAACCTGTGAACAGGATCTTTGATCTGGGATCGTCGTAAAAGTTTTTTAGATAATACAGTATCGGTCCACCACTCAACATACCAGCTGTAGTGACAACGGCACAGGATTCCTCCAATACCTTTGAGCGTTCCCTTGGATTTACTTTTGAGGCTAACTTGAAAGCTTTATCAAGCAGACCTGGGTTCTTCAGATAAGCATGATGCTTTTTAAGGATATTATACACATCCACCCCCATCCCATCAACCCTGGATTCAATGCCGTGTTCTTCAAGTATCATAAGTACTTCCTGGGTTCGCCCGATGGCAAATGCCGGAATAAGTGCCCATCCGCCGCCATCAATAGTCTCTTTGATGGATTCAATGAATTTCCGTTCTAATTCAGGTCTGGAAGTGTGTTCGGTTCCAAAATAGGTACTCTCAACAATCAATACGTCTGCATTAGGCAAGGGTTTTGCCGGCCCAAGTAAATGGGTCTCCCGTTGATCGATATCACCGGTATATATCAGACTGCCAGTTGGATTTTCAAGGTAAATGGAAGCCGACCCGGGAATATGTCCTGCATCGTACAATCTTCCGTTATAGCCTGAAGCATCGAATTCAACACCGTAATCTACAATATTTGAATGCAGTTCAAAATCCCTTACATCCTCAATTATAAAAGGCAGAACCTGGCCCTTTACCCTTGCTATCTTCATGGTATCCCTGGCTAATAGTGACGCCAGGTCCCTGGTTACCGGAGTCATGAAAATGTCGGGCTTCAGGTCCATTAGGTTGGGTACAATCCCGCAATGGTCCAGGTGGCCGTGGGATACTATAATGGAATCCGGACGTACACCACCGATAGGATACTGAGGAGGATCGCTGGGTTTCATACCATAATCCAGCAGGATGTTGTCGTCCACCAGAAAAGCCGAGCGTCCTACTTCACCACAGCCGCCTAAAAATCGCAGATTAATTGATATCGCCTCAGAATTATTAGAGTTTAATTGGTTCGTCGCGTACTTAAATTTTATTAATAAGAGCAGGGTAAATATTATTGCACAATAACACCTGGAATCAACTATAAATAAAGAAAAATAACCATAATTTATATATGGCAGTAATACTTTATACCCATAAATAATACTCACAGTAATAATTTCAATATAGGAGATCAATTCAAATGATAGGCGGATTCAATGAAGAACAGATACGGCGGTATTCCCGGCACATCATACTCCCTGAAGTAGGCGGCAGGGGACAGCAAAAACTATTAGACTCAAAAGTGCTCTGCATCGGAGCCGGAGGGCTTGGTGCACCCGCCATCCAGTACCTGGCCGCTGCCGGAGTAGGAACATTGGGCATTATAGATGATGATGAGGTTGATCTGAGCAACTTGCAGCGGCAGGTCATTCACGGAGGCAATGTAGGAAAATCAAAAGTGCAGTCTGCAGCCGAGTTCGTTGAGAAACTGAACCCTGATGTGAAAGTAGTACCTATTCCCACCCGTATTGATGCCAATAATATCATGGATCTCATTAAAGCATATGACATGGTTGTTGATGGTTCAGATAATTTTGCCACCCGTTATATGGTGAACGATGCATGTGTGCTCACAAATACTCCATTATCCCACGGCAGTATTTTCAGGTTTGAAGGCCAGGTGACCACCATAGTACCTGAAAAAGGCCCTTGCTACAGGTGTCTTTTCGAACATGCACCACCACCGGGAATGGTACCTTCATGCCAGGAGGCAGGTGTATTGGGTGTACTGCCCGGCATTATCGGTGTTATCCAGGCCACTGAGGTAGTGAAATATTTGCTTGATATTGGAGATCTGCTGATTGGCAGGATGATCTATTATGACGCACTTCACATGACCTTTGATGAAATTAAGATTCGAAAGAACCCACAGTGTCCTGTATGTGGTGATAATCCGAAGATCGACAGTATTCAGGAAGAACTCTATGGTGAGTCATGCAGGATCTGGTAAAACGGAGAGATGAAAATGGTAGAAGCAGAACTTGATCTAAGTGGCGATGTGTGCCCCTATACCTTTGTAAAGACAAAACTCAAACTTGAAGAACTTGAATCAGGTGATTGCCTGGTGGTTACTTATGACCACGGGCCGGCAATTGAGAACGTGCCCCGGAGCCTTAAGGCAGAGGGTCATAGAATTATCTGTATTGAAGAGGTTGAACCAAAACGATTGTGGAAGGTCACGATAGAGAAGGCATAAGAATGGGTAAACTGACATAGACAGTTCAATCCATTATTTATTCCAGGTGTGTCCTGATCTTTTCATATATCTTATTTTTATAACGATCAGGTTCTTTTATATTGAAAAGGACAATTCCATCAATTTCCCAGGCAACTCCATCAACCAATTTCTGAGCTTCTAACTCATCGACAAGAAACTTCAATTTACTAACATCATCCAAAGATTGTCTCCAGTCCCCACCCAGTCGGATGTCGAAGGCTTTGCCCTCTTTAGCCAATTCTGATTTTCTTAGGGTGAAACCATATGTCTGTAACCATTGATATTCATCTTTCGATACTTTTTCGAATCCTTTACTACCTTTCTGATATTTTTTTTTCAACACATCCGCAAATGAAAAAACCTCAGATGACGTAAGAGTATTCTTATCGATTTTCTCCAGTAAATTAATGATTTCTTTCATAATTTAACTCCCATATTAATTGTAGATTTATCTTTAAATTCAATATAGTTTTGGAATGGATAATATCTGATATATCAAAAATTATGGGGAATATTTCTAAAAAACACCGAATAGGATCATTTTGTATTAAGAAATGAATTATTTCAAAATCAAGTAAATAATTAAAGTTATCAAGGAAACGTTTACTATCAGAATAACTAGCAAAATGATAAACAATAGAGGAGAATGTAAAGAGAATACCTCTTGCCAGGTAACATTCCGAAGTCCTTCCAGACTCAACACCTTGCTCTTTTGTTGTCCAATATCATTGAGTTCATAAACCTTATGCATGGACGCCATAATAGAGATCTCAGTTTTGGGATCAAATCCACCTTTAATATTCAAGTAAAGTGCTGTGCATCTTTTTTGGTGACCGTTTCAATTCGTGTTGGTGAATATAATTTGAAGTATTTGTGGCATGAGATCGCCATATTATAGTTTTCCGCCAAACATATCAAAAA
>Ga0209979_1002523_pt1 | contig 17381 bp, 14 predicted proteins | sample AnhtaG_FD_183114 | JGI IMG/M metagenome (GOLD analysis project Ga0209979, IMG submission 183114) | Deep subsurface microbial communities from Anholt, Denmark to uncover new lineages of life (NeLLi) - Anholt_01485 metaG (SPAdes) (version 2) | ecosystem: Environmental > Aquatic > Marine > Oceanic...
CCCCCCTGGCCAGCTCATTCCAGACGATTACCATGGCGATACAGCGTGCCAGACCAATCATAATCAAGCCCACCATGTACTCCGGATAGCCTCGCAGAAAGATGACCGCCAGGAGAAACATCAGAATAGGGCCTATAATCCAGTTCTGAATTAGCGATAGCCCCAGAACCTTAAAGTCCCGGAAAACATCACCAAGCTCTTCATACTTCACCTTGGCAAGAGGGGGGTACATCATCAGAATCAGGCCCACCGCAATCGGAATGGAAGTTGTGCCAACCTGAAAGCTGGTGATGACCTCTACGACCCTCGGAGCCAAATATCCCAAGCCAATGCCGAAGGCCATCCCCAGGAATATCCACAGGGTCAGAAAACGATCGAAGAACGAAAGGCGCTTTGAAGTCGCAGTTCTCATGACAATTCTCAGTTAGACCAGCAAACCGAATAGGATTCCTGTAGAAGTGGCAAACAAAACCACCAGAAAAACATAAACACCGGTTTTCTTCAGGCCCATAATCCTCCCGATGACAATCATATTGGGTAGCGACAAAGAGGGGCCCGCCAGAAGGAGAGCCAGTGCCGGGCCTCTGCCCATCCCCAGCTCCGTTAGAGCCTTGATGATCGGGACCTCTGTCAGAGTAGAGAAGTACATCAAGGCTCCAAAGATCGAGGCGGAGAGATTAGACCTGATACTGTTACCTCCCAGCCAAGCGCCAACGACATCCGATGGTAAGAGAGCTTTCACCATCCCGGCCACAAATACTCCCGCGAGAAGGACCGGCACAATCCGCTTGGTCAGCCACCAGGTCTCCCCCAGCCATTCTTTGATCTCCTCTCGCCCATACCAGTAACGGAGTACCACCAGAAGAACTGCGACGAAGAAGATCGCCAAAATCCACAACTTCGCCGCTCCGGTGATCAGTATTCCCACCATCACTGCAAAAAAGACAATTGTTTTCCAGAGGGGCCTGGATTCCTCAACCACTCCAGCGGCAACAGCAACTTCCCCGCTCGGATTACCTTTAACCTGAGGGAACAACATTGCCATTATTAAGCCGATGACGATTGAGAAGACTATGGCGAAAATCGCCCGCGCTAATCCCAGGTCAAACCCCAACAATCGAGCAGTGTAAACGATTGCCAGAATATTTATTGCCGGTCCCGCGTACAGAAAGGCGATTGCCGGTCCGATGCCGGCACCCCTTTTGTTAATCCCGGCAAAGAGCGGCAGAATGGTGCAGGAGCAGACCGCCAGGATCGCTCCGGAGACCGAGGCAACAGAATAGGATACAACCTTTTTGGCTCCGGCTCCGAAATACTTGATTATCCCTGCCTGGGAGACGAACACCGCAATCCCCCCGGCGATGAAAAAGGCCGGCACCAGACAGCTCAATACATGTCCAGAGAGGTATTCAAGCAGAGCTTGTAGTCCACTTTCTGCGATATACATCGATTACCTTTCGGAGGTCAACATAAATGATTATATGAGCAAAAACTCATCATTCTCCCCAAAAAAATTACACCATCTCCAGAATCTTGGAGCGATTCTCAATCTCTCTCTTTATTATCCTGGTAGAGAGATCCAGAAGCTTGAAGATGCGGGGATCGCTCACTTTGTAATAGACGCTTACCCCCTCCTTACGGCTTTCTAAGATCCCCGCCTCCTTCAAGGCTTTAAGATGCCTTGAGAGATTGGACTGTTCCAACTCCAGAGCCGGAAAGATTTCACAGACGCAGCGTTCTCCCGATCTCAAGAATTCGACGATCTTCACCCGATTGGGATGACCCAGAGCGGCTAATACCTCCGCCTGTAGTCTTTGCAATTCCTCTTTCATTCAATGACTCTATGACCAATTCCTCATATAATATAGTAATCGACAAAGAAGCTGTCAAGCAAAATCTTTTGCCATTGAATAACGATTTCATCCTCAGCTAAACTCCACAGCAGGACGAAAGATGGTATCAGACAGAATCAATCTCCGTCCAAAACCTGCCTTATTTCAAAACAGCTTGACATTCAAATCGACGATAATAAATTTACGCGGTCTGACGATAGACTATGAAAGAAGCAGGAGTGATTAACAGATGCCCAAATTTCTGACCAGCGTTAAGAATCACCTTCTGGCGGGTGTTGTTTTCACGGTGATTTCCATAGTCTACCTTAACGTTGTAACCGTGGTCAAGTTCTACCTTGCGGGCGGTGACTTCACAAGACAGCCGGCCACCGACAAGGTTTATGCCATCTTTCAGATTGTGAAGGGGAATTCCTGGCCCTTTGCGCTGGTCGGTCTGCTGATGACTCTATTTCTGCTTATCATCTTCCGTCGATTTCATTCTTTGAAAAGTAAAGTCGTCTACTGCCACCTTGGCCTGTTTCTCATTCTGGGGTTAATCATACAGACGCACCAGTTGGTCCACAGTGGTCTTTTCCCCGAGACCAAGAGCTTCGGGTTCTATGTAGTTGCGCTAATCCTAGCCTTGGTGGCCTTCGCGATCTATCATCTCAGCTCCAGAGCCGCTTTTCTGATTCTGGAAAAGACCAACCCCAGCTCGAAGTTGTCCTTGATAGGGATAACCATCGCCGTCATCGCCCTGATTTTTCTCTTCAAAGGTCAATTTGGCCAAGCCACTACTTCGAGCGGTGAAGACTACAACGTCCTTCTGTTGACGGTCGACACCCTGCGGAAAGACCATCTCTCCTACGACGGCTACCTCCGTCCCACCTCCCCGTACCTGGATGAATTCTCCCAGGAGGGGGTGAGTTTTGAGAACGCCTATTCCACCACCTCTCACACCCTCCCCTCCTTGGCTTCGATAATTACCGCTAAGTATCCGATGCACCACGGGGTTCGCAATAACGCCGCCTACGCTCTGGCGGACACAAACCTCACCATCGCGGAGGTGTTCAGAAAACATGGTTACATAACCGGTGCCATCGTCGAGAACGGCGCCTTGAGGCCCAGCCGCAACTACCACCAGGGATTTGACTATTACGGGGAAGCATACTACGTCTCCAGCCTGAAATACGACATCCCCGGGCTGATAATGCTCAATAAAATCTCCAAACTCTTCGGTGAGAAGCTGTTCATATATCCTGGCGGAGAGGCCTATCACAGCACCAATATGGCCATCAGATTTCTCAAGAAGAACAACGACAAGAAGTTCTTCTGCTGGGTGCATTATATCGACCCCCATCTTCCCTATGCTCCCCCTCGAGGGTATGACAGCAAATTCTGCAAGAGGCAAAAGAGGTTCGTGGCTGACAACTTCACCATCGGCAAGGACCTGAGAAAATACGAACTCAACCTGCCTCCCTCCCGGGGAGTGGTTGAGAAGATAAATGCCCTCTACGATGGAGACGTTCTATACAACGATTACCAGATCGGTCGCCTGCTTGAGGCTCTGGAGAACATGAACCTAACCTCCAAGACCTTGATCATTTTCTCCTCCGACCACGGTGAAAGCTTGGGGGACCATTACTACTACGTTGGACACGGACGTTTGGTGTACAACGCTAACATCGCGGTGCCGCTGGTGATAAGGTTCCCCGACCTTCGTCATAAGGGAATCATCAAGGAACCGGTCAGCAATGTAAACATCGTGCCCACCATCCTCGATTTCATGGGATGGAACCAGGAGGTTTTCCCCGGCAACATTGATGGCATCTCACTTATGCCCCTCATAAGGGAGGGGAGAAGGGATTACCTCCCCTTGGTTCGCTCTCAGAGCGGAGTTCCCTGGTCGTTTGACCCCAAGCTCTTCGACGAGATAGAGAGGGGCGGGGTCAATCCCCTAAGAACTGTAAAGGCGAAATTGGCTGTCGATACCCGCTACGGGATGGAAGCCTCTCTCCGGGAGCAGATCGAGCTGAGACTGCGGGCCGTCATCAAGGACAACTGGAAGTTGATTTACGTTCCGGTCAAGGACTCCACCTCCCCAACTGGAAGACGTCACTATTACGAGCTGTACGATATAAGCAACGACTGGGGGGAGAGGTATGATCTCAAGGCCAGTGAACCGGAAATCCTCCGAGAGCTGAAAGCGGAGATTGAATCCTGGTGCGCCGCCGACACCGGCAGCTCCATCTTTGCAGAAATTATCGAGATGGATCAGGAGGATCTCGAGGCCCTGAAGGCTTTGGGATATATTCAGTAAATCAAGCTGGCAATGATCCTCTCAAATTCACTCAGTCAAAAATCTCTCAATAAATAGTCATCATAGTCCCTTGGCCAGCTTCTGGTTTTTTCCCCCAGGATCGGACCGTCGCTCACAAATATCCCCGCTGCCTCATCAACTTTCCTTGTCGCAGAGTGCCGTGGGCAGATTTGTCTCTCTTCTGATATGTTGGCCTTTTCGGAAGAAGTCTATGTAAACTGTCTTCTGTAGAATTTTGGGATTGACATGATCTAAGTAGAAAGGGTATATGCAGCTAGAAAGAGAAAGAAAGTCAAGAAGGAGGATATACCCTTATTAGAGAATTAGATTTTGCCGAAGAGAAGATAGGACAGAGATGGCCAAAAGTCGAGGAGTTTTGGGAGTAGGAGCTGCCTTCGCGAGTATCCCAGCCCGCCTCCGGCGGGAAGAAGGGGTTGGAGCGGATGCTGAAGCTTGCCACAATTCCGGCTTGACATTCGGAGGTGATTGGGATAAGTTATTTTTGTGTAACCCTTATTGAAAGATGAGGGAGGCCCGAGATGTCGAAATTCCTGACCAGCGTTAAAAACCATCTTCTTTCAGGTATTGTTTTTACGGTGATTTCGATAGTCCATCTTAACATCGTGACCATCGTCAAGTTTTACCTTGCCGGGGGCGATTTTCCGGGACTGCCAACCACGGATAAGATCTACGCCATTGTTCAGATCCTGAAAGGGAATTCCTGGCCCTTTGCGGTGGTCGGTATAGCAATAACCTTATTTCTGCTTCTGGTCTCCCACAAGTTCCATTCCCTGAGAAACAGAACCATCTATTTCTATCTGGCTCTGTTCTTGGTCTTCGGGTTGATCATCCAAACTCACCAGCTGGCCCACAGCGGTCTTTTCCCCAGCATAAGAAGCTTCGGCTTTTTTGCGGCCTGGCTAATTTTAGCTCTGGTGGCCTTTGGAATCTATTATTTCATCTCTAGAGCCGTCTTTCTAATTCTCGAAAGGACCAACCCCAACTCCAGATTATCCTTGTCGGGAATGGCAATAGTCGCCCTTACGGTCTTGATTTTTCTTTTGAGAGCCCAATTTAGCCAAGCCATCACTTCGAATAGTGAGGGTTACAATGTCCTTCTCGTGACGGTCGACGCCCTGCGGAAGGACCATCTCTCCTACGACGGTTACTTCCGCCTGACCTCTCCAAACCTGGATGAATTTTCCCGGGAGGGGGTAATTTTTGAGAATGCATATTCCACCACCTCTCACACCCTCCCCTCCTTAGCCTCGGTAATAACCGGTAAATATCCGAGGCGCCATGGGGTTCGGAATAACTCCGCTTACGCTTTGGCAGACACGAATTTGACCCTCGCGGAAGTATTTAAGAAACATGGATATGTCACCGGAGCTATTATTGCCAATCGCGCCATGAGACCTAATAGGAATTACAATCAAGGATTCGACTACTATGGAGAATCATACTGTCTCGCCAAACTGAAATACGATCTCCCCGGACTGTTAATGTTTAATAGAATTTCCAAATTTTTTGGTGAAGGGTTGTTCCTATATCCTGGTGGGGAGGCCTATCACACTACCAATCTGACAGTCAAATTCATCAAGAGAAACAAGGAGAGCAGATTTTTCTGCTGGGTGCATTATATGGACCCTCACCTCCCTTACGCTCCCCCTCCGGGGTATGATGACAAATTCTACAAGTGGGGGAAAAAGTTTGGGGTGGACAACTTCACCATCGCCCACCGAAGAAGATACGAGGCCAACCTCCCTCCGACACCGAAGGTGGTGAAGAGACTAAGGGCTCTTTACGATGGTGATGTTTTGTATAGCGATTACCAAATCGGTCGCCTGCTTGAGGCTCTGGAGAACATGAACCTAACCTCCAAGACCTTGATTATCTTCTCCGCCGACCACGGTGAGAGCTTGGCAGACCACTATTATTATGTCGGCCACGGACGACTGGTGTATAATCCGAACATCGCGGTGCCGCTGGTGATAAGGTTCCCTGACCGTCGTCACACCGGAGTCGTCAAAGATCCGGTCAGCAACTTGAATATTATGCCCACGATCTTGGACTTCATAGGCTTAGACCAGGAGACCTTCCCGGGAGGAATTGATGGGGTTTCACTCATGCCCCTGATAAGCGAGGGGAGGCGAGATTACCTCCCCTTGGTGTACTCTCAGAACGGAATCCCGTGGTCCTTCGACCTCAGGCTCTTCGACGAGATAGAGAGGGGCGGGGTCAATCCTCTGAGAACTATGGCGGCAAAACTGGCGGTCGATACCAGGCACGGGATAGAGGCCACTCTCCAGGAAGAGATTGAGCTCAAACTGCGGACGGTCATCAAGGACAACTGGAAGCTGATTTACGTTCCCGTGAAGGACTCTAGCTCTCCAACTGGAAGACGTCATTATTACGAGCTGTATGATATAAGCAGCGACTGGGACGAAAAATATGATTTCATCGACAGCCAGCCGGAGGTCTTTCAGGAGCTGAAGTCGGTGATTGAATCCTGGTGTGCCGCCGACACCGGTCGTAGTATCTTTGCGGAAGTAATCGAGATGGAGCCGGAGGATATCGAAGCCCTGAAGGCTTTAGGATATCTTCAGTAAATCAGAGGATCTATCATCCTCTGAGCCTATCGAGAAACCAACCTCTCAGCAGAATTTGTCAGAATTTGTTGGCCACCTCCTGGGCCACCTCCAATGTGGTGGAGCTTCCTTCCATATCGTAGGTTCTGACTTTTCCATCTTTTATGACTGACGCGATGGCGGCTTCGAGGTTTTCTGCCATCTCCTTTTCTCCCAGCCAATCCAACATCAACTTTGTGGCCAGAAGCATCGCCGTCGGGTTCACCTTGTACTGCCCGGCATATTTCGGGGCAGAGCCGTGGGTGGGCTCGAATAAGGCATAATCGTCCCCGATGTTTCCGGAGGAGGCAAACCCCAAGCCCCCCACCAGTTGAGCGCAGAGGTCGGAGACGATGTCCCCGAACATATTGGAGGTGACTAAAACCCCGTAATCCTCGGGATTTTTCACCAGCCACATGCACATGGCATCGATGTTGGTCTCCCATAGCTCCACGTTCCGATATTCTTTGGCAATCTCTCTGGCGGTTCTGACCATCATCCCGGAGGTCTCCCGGATGACGTTAGGCTTTTCCACCACCGTCACCGACTTGCGATTCTGACTGGCGGCATATTCAAATGCGTCCCGGATGATGTTCTCACACGCCTTCTTAGTCACGATTCTCAGGGAGATAGCCATATCCTCATTCGGCACCTCCGCGAAGCGCCCCATCCGCGGATGAGTCTGATCCAAGATGTCTCTGACCTCCTTCGGGACCGGATGATATTCCACTCCACTGTAAAGGTCCTCAGTGTTCTCCCTGAAGACCACAAGATCGATGTCGTCGCGGTAGTTTAAGGGGTTTCCCGGATAGGCCTTACAGGGTCTCAAGTTAGTGCGCAGATTCAGCTCCTGCCTCAAGCGGACAATCGGGCTCCTGTAACTCAATCCCTTTTCCTTGAGGTGGGGGGAGAGCTCCGCTTCGGCCTCCTCCTTGGGCTTGGAGGTGATCGCTCCGAAAAGACAGCAGTCGGTGTTTTTGAGCAGTGTCAAGGTTCTGTCCGGAAGGGGGTTCCCTTCTTTACACCAGAATTCCCAGCCGACATCTCCGTGAATATACTCAGCATCCAGCGCCAATTTCTCTGAGATGATCTTGGCCGCCTCCATAACGTCAACGCCAATCCCATCCCCGGGAAGCGTGGCAATCTTATATTTGGGCATAAAGTCCCTCCAGGTTTCAAGGCTTTCGGACGCTAAATTATACCTGCAAGGGTGGCGTGTCAAGAAGGAAAGGGGTTGACCCCATACGCTCACACCGGAGCTAAGAGTTCGCCTACGACTGTGGGTATCGGATGCCCAGTTACTGTTGGTATCGGACGCCCCGTCCGATACCGAAGCGGTCACGGATGAGGGCATCTCATACGAGCCGTATGACCCTGACCAACACGCTCCGGGGCAGGAGTGCAACTCCCCATACCGGTCGAACAACTGTCCCAGGCGTCAGGACACGCTGCGCTCCGGTCCTGACGCAACTGAAAGGGTGTCCGCAGGCAAGCTAGGGTAGGGAGTTGAACCCCCACCCTCTGACGTGCAGTTGAACCCCAGTGGCGGAGGCCACTGGACTACCCCGGTTCGTCCACAGTTTCAACGTGCTGTCGGGAGTTTCCTCCCGACAGTTTGCCATCAGGTGGTCATATGACCCGTAGACGAAAACCTGACGGCAGACTTGACCATTGTACCAGACACGACTGGACCAGACCCTACACGTCGATTTCTGGCCCACGGTTAGGAAATTGCCTCATCACTGTTGGTATCGGACGCCCACGTCCGATACCCAAAAGGTCACGGATGAGGGCATCCGTGACCAACCGTAAGGTCTTCGCTGGGGTGGGGGTTGAACCCCCACCCTCTGACGTGCAGTTGAACCCCAGTGGCGGAGGCCACGGGGCTACCCCGGTTCGTCCACAGTTCAGGAAGACCTCATGTTCCCTGTTTCCTGTTCCCTGCTTCCTATTTCCTATTTCCTGTTTCCTGTTTCCTGTTTCCTGTTTCCTGACCTTGTTCCCCAGCTCAACGCTTCCTTCTGGTCTTGGTCACCGCCAGCGCAATGATTTTCGCTACCTCCCCTTTGACTCGGAGCGGCCTGCAGACCTCATTCAGGGTCGAGCCGGAGCGATAAAGATCGTCGAGCAAGATCACCCTTTTGCCGCGGAACGGATTCCGGCCCCGGAGAGTGTCCAAGAATCCGCAATAGAAGTCAAAAGCGCCCTCCAACATCTTTTTCCTTTTCTCGAAATCATCGATATACTTGAGGGGTTTAAGCTCTCTTGTCCTGACGATGGCATTCCCGCGAAATGGAATCCCACACAGCTTGCTCACTTTCCGCGACAAGAGTTTCAGAGGCTGAAAGAATCTGAATTGCGTCGGAGGAACAGACAGTAGGAAATCGATTTGTCCCTCTGACGGCAGAATCTCTTCCCGAATGAAGTTGCTTACTGTCTCTGCCAAAAGGAGCAGGTGTTTTCTCTGCTTACGATACTTGAACTTGTAGAGGGCTTCTCCCAGCTCGGTGCGGGAGGTTTCGAACTGGTCAACATCAACATAGACGCTTGAGATGGTGTGATAATCCAGACAAAACCCTAAGTCCCACTCCCCATGAATCCTGATAGGATTGACTCTCATGCGCCCCCAGGAAAAACTACTTCCTCCCCCTTATCAGCGTATATCTTGACACTCGGAAAAGAGAGGCCGGCTCCACCTCTGATTTAAGTCTCTCTAAGCCCTCTTTGAATTCCTCCTCTGGAACGAGGGCAAGCTCCGGGCGAGTTCTACTCTCGACCGAATGAAGGAAATTGAGCCCGCTGAGAATCTCCCCCTCCCAGGTTTCGCTTCTTAAGTCTCTGAAACCCGCGCTCTTCAGCACTTGGGACAGTCGATATGCGCCGGGGCGACGTCTCCTTTTGGCTTCCACCAGAGAGGGGAAGTATCTCCCCAAAAACTCCTCCTCGGTCTGCCGGTCGGAGCCGGTGACGATACAGACCTCGCCTCTGTCTTTGAGAACCTGAAGGATCTCCTGCAAGCTAAGTTGCCAATCTTTCGAGAGCGGAATGACATCGATCATGTACACCAAATCGAAAACCTCTCTCCTGAACGGAAAGGCTTCGCTTGCCGCACAGAGAAGGTTCAAATTCTGATCTTTCTGTTTCTCTTCTTTTAGACCCTCAAAGGAGAGGTCAAGGCCGAAAACAGCCGCACCGGTCAGCTCCTTCATGACGTTGAGGTATTCACCCTTCCCACGCGAGACCTGGAGAATTCTGCTCTCCGGCCCCAGCAGGGATAACCCCAGAACCTTTTCCAGCAACCTTTGTTGAGGTCCCTTCATCTCCCAACGGCCAGCGGTGCGGCGGTCGGTATAATCGACCTTGATGGTCAGATCAGAAATCTGTAAGTCTGCATGACGGAGAAGCTCATCTTCACGCTCTCCATCTCGGCGTAATCCAGTTCCGAGCCGAGAACGCTGTGCGGAACCAAGAATATCGCCAGCATCAAAATGGAGGCGCCCACGACGAACGCCCGGGGAGACCTGCTTTTGAAAACGGCAACCGTGGCTACCAGCCAGCCCACAAACGCTATCAGGGTTTTGTTGTCCGTCAAGTCTATCCCGAAGGGAACCCCGGTCCAGTATTCCCCGAAGGCGAATTTCTGAACCAAAGGACCGAAAACAAATCCACCCAAGAATACCAGGGCTATCGACCACAGCGCATATCTTTTCAGGTTTTTGCTTGTCACAATCGCCTGCAGGCCCGCACGGGTGGAGACCAGCATCGCCGAGAACATGAAGAGAATATGGGGTATTAATACCGAGAGAGGCACGGCCCCCTTGAAGCGTATCACCACGCCTCTATCTTCGGGTAAAACTACTTTGGTACTGCCTTGTATCAGCTTTACCCGATATTGCAGCTTCCCCGCCGGCGGTTGATGGGGGAGATAGCCAACGAGATTATCACCCTCGTAATTCATGGAGGTCTCCGTCCAGGGATCGTCGGTCTTGTAACGCTTGTAAGACAAGATACCCTCCACAGAGCGGTCTGGCACCTCTATGGTGACCTTATGGTCATCATCGCCGCCGTGGCTGCGCCCCAATTCGTATTCGACTGAAATCCCTCCTATCGAGGCCTCCCCGCTCAACGGATAAGTCGGCCCGGTCATCTTCTGATAGACCGCCGATGCGAGTGTTATCACGATCGCCACCACCCAAAGGATCACGTTTCTGGTCATACACTCATCTTTCCGAACCTCCGTAGTTGTCTTTCATCGGCTTCCAAATCTAACCGATCCTTAACGATTATCAAGCACTATTTCCCATCCTGATCTCAATTGTCGCCAGAAAAGCGAGTGCAATCAGAATTCATTTGACCGAGAGACCGTTCTCATTTCAAAATCGCCGTAAACTGCCCCCGACTACTGACTACTCACCACTCACCAATTGCCTTTTCCCTTGACTTAAAAGGCGCATTTGCTTATTTGTTGCTGCAATTTTAAGGTCGCTTCGAGAAAAACCGAATCTATCGCTGGATGGTAACTGATGCGCTGGACTCAAATCTACATACCCACCCTGCGGGAAGACCCTGCCGAGGCTGAGCTTATAAGCCACAAGCTCCTCTTGCGGGCAGGCTTTATGAGGAAAGTCACCGCTGGAGTCTACAACTATCTGCCGCTGATGCAAAGGGTGTTGCACAAGATTTCCAACATCACCAGGGAGGAGATGAACAGAGCCGGAGCGCTGGAGGTGACCATGCCGGTCTTGCACCCCGCGGAGGTCTGGCAGGCCAGCGGGCGCTGGGATGTGGTCGGGAAAGAGCAGATGCGTCTGAAGGATCGCCACCAGCGAGATTTAGTTCTGGGCGGCACCCACGAGGAGATAATCACCACCCTCATCAAGGGGGAGTTGCGCTCCTACCGGCAGCTGCCCCTGAATATGTATCAAATTCAGGTGAAGTTCCGGGATGAGATTCGTCCCCGCTTCGGGCTGATGCGCGGCCGGGAATTCATAATGAAGGACGCCTACTCCTTCGACCGCAACGAGGAGGGCCTGAAGATCGCCTACGAGAAGATGGTGGACGCCTACTTCAGAATCTTTCGCCGCTGCGGCTTCGACATCCGCAAGGTGGAATCCGACACCGGCCAGATGGGCGGCACCGGTGCCCACGAATTCATGGTTGTGGTCGACACTGAGGGAGGCGAAAACACCATCTTCTACTGCGACAAGTGCGAGTATGCCGCCAATCAGGACAAGGCCGCCTTCATCTCTGATCAGCCGGACGAGAGAGAGAATGACAAACTCCCCTTAGAAGAGGTTCACACCCCCGACCGAAAGACCATCGAAGAGGTGACAGACTTTTTGAAGTTGCCTGCTGAAAGACTGGTGAAGACGCTTCTTTACAGAGCCGACGAGCGGATCGTTGCGGCTTTGATCAGGGGCGACCGCCAGATCAACGAAATCAAGCTGAAAAACGAGAGTGGATGCCTGGAACTGGAGATGGCCGATGCCCCAACGGTCCAATCCATAACCGGATCGGAAGTCGGTTTCGCCGGTCCCTGTGATCTAAAGGGCGTGAAGTTTCTAGTTGACGAAGAGGTCGGCAAAATGGCAAACTTCGTGACTGGCGCGAACAAAACCGATTACCATTACAAGAATGTCAACGCTGGACGAGACTTCCGGGTGGATCACATCACCGATTTGAAGCTGGCCGAGGAGGGAGAAAGGTGTCCACACTGTGAAAAGGGAAGTCTGAAGACCGACCGCGGGATTGAAGTCGGCAACACCTTCATGCTGGGAACCAAATATTCCGAGGCTTTGAAGGCCTATTTTGTGGACGCCGATGGGAAGGACAAGCCTTTCGTGATGGGTTCTTACGGTGTCGGCGTCACCAGAACTGCCCAGGCGGCGGCGGAGCGCTTCAATGACAAGTATGGAATCATCTGGCCGAAGTCGATTGCCCCCTTCGGGATTGTCATCACTCCCACGAATTACCAGGATGAGAAGTTGAAAGAGATCGCCGACCGAATTCACGGCGAGCTTGAGAAGAAGGAGCTGGAGGTTATATTGGACGACCGCGACGAGCGAGCCGGCGTCAAGTTCAACGACGCCGACTTGATCGGTTTCCCATTGAGGGTGACGGTCGGAGAAAGGGGACTGTCCAAGGGCCAGGTGGAGGTCAGAGTCCGGCGCACAGGGGAGGTCACCAGCGTGGATTTAGATAGAGCCGCAGACAAAATCACCGAGATCTACGACCGAATAGATTAGGGGGGACGCTGTCACCTGTGGTTTCATGCTGAAAAAAGATCGGCTTTCTCTTGACAGTTTTCCTGGGGAGGTTATATTAAATGCACATAATAATGCTCATTGAAATCAGGTAGGATCATGGCCACAGAAACACTGCCCATTACCGCTGCTCGAAAGGAGCTTCTGGAGCTAGTGGACAAAGTTGACCACACCCTGGCGCGGTATATAATCACTAAAAACGGTGTGCCAAAGGCTATGCTTATGAGCTTTGAGGAGTTCGAGGGCTGGCTTGAAGCCCTGGACATCCTGGACGACCCCGACTGGGTGAAAGCTTTAAATCAAGCAAAAAGAGAGGTCAAGAAGGGGAAACTGCTGTCTTTCGAAGAGGTTGTGGGAAGGAAGCAAGCTGGTGTCAGAAGCTGATTCACGGATTGAGAGTTGGTTTATCAGATAGAGTTCACCCGCAGCGCCGCCAAGGATTATAAGTCGATTAGGCCCACCTCTTTGAGAAGCAAAATCGCCAACGCTCTGGAGGAGATCGCCACAAACCCCGATCAAGCGGGAAGAGCCTTGAAAGCCAGCTTGAGTGGTTGCTACTCTTACAGGATTGGGAAGCATCGGATCGTCTACGAAATTCTTAAGAAGGAGAGAGTTGCTATAGTCCTGAGGATCAGACCCCCAAGGGACGTATATAGATAAGCCTGAGGTTTCTGCCACCGTAGCTCAGCCGGTAGAGCAGCTGATTCGTAATCAGCAGGTCAGCGGTTCGACCCCGCTCGGTGGCTTTTATATTACACCGGGCCACAGGGACGGGCAGGAGGCAAGTTTTCCTGAAGCAAAACTGCCCAAAATGGGCATGCTCAAAAAGGGCAATTTTCTGCTGTCTGAACAGTTATCTTCGGGAGAGTTAAGGATACGACAAGTTCTACTCTCCCGGTACCGCTTTTCAGTATCCAGCTCTTATCACGTCGGCCAGAGGATGACCAAACCTGTCAATCATCTCGAGCAGGGCTTGTTTCTCGTCTAGGCTGTAACAGTGGTACTTCTCTGTTCTATACGATCCCTCGGCCAGCTTCGGTTGCAGGCCCTCAGGAGTGTTTACCGGTTCGCCCTCAAACATGAGCACATCAAGCCGCTCAGTGTCACAGAGCCCACCATCTTGATCTGCGTAGAGGAACAAGGTGTAAAGAAAGTAACGTTCTTGGAAATCGAGGTTAAGGAAAGGCCCAACGCCGATCTCAAAGTATCGGTCCGGGAGTATCGGCGTCCACCTGGCGTAAGAATACATACCGTCAAATACAAGCGTATCTAGTCGAGCAGCTAATATCGCACCTCTAAAGTTGAGTTGCTTCTTCGATATGTACGAAAAAGACCCGAGGTATGACAGAATACCCTTGCCCTTATTAAACAATAAGGGGCGACAGCGAAACGAGAATTTACCAGGTCTGGCCGGTTCGTAGGTAACTTTGATTTGCTGGAATTCTAAATCCTTCAAATAATTCGCCACGCCTATGGGTCTGTACACCTGCCGCATCGTATTCTCCAGGATTAGGTTTTGGCTCTGCAGTTCGTTCAGCTCACGCTCCACTAAGTTCTTGCCGAGAATGGCCATCACGAAGATCCCGACTGTCGCCCCAGCAATCACGATATTCGTGATTCCGAACACAGCGTTCCGTTTCGAGTTTCCGCCCATAGTTCTTTCTCCCTTTAATGTAAACTTTTAAGAAGATACACTCGTGACGCTTCGAAAAGCAAGAGGAATGCTTCAGTCATAAGATTGCCGAAGTGGCCACAAAGAACCCGCAAGCTGACCAATTCTCTTCTCTCGTCTGACAACAGCAGTTGCAGTGCCAGCCACGATCTCCCCCAATATGCCTCCCTCTCATTGTGACACAAAAAACCCCGCCGAAGCGGGGCTTGAAGTCAGAGTATTCGTCAAAATCACTTCACCAGCAACGTCTTCTTCACGTCGAAGAAGACCTCGTTTCCACCTCCGTCCTGCCGTCAAACAGAGTCGCCACTCTCCGGCCCAGAAGGTCATAAACCTGCAAATGAACGTAAGCATCGGTGGGCAGCTGATTCGTAATCAGCACGTCAGCGGTTCGAATCCGCTCGGTGGCTTTCTTCGTCACGGGTGAAAACCTCTTGCTTTATCGGAGACAATTCTTTACTATTTTTGCACCATGCAGGGGAGATTCTCTCCATGATTTGTACAGGGCGAAATCAAGAGGGGATTGAACCGGCAAATGGGCAGAGAGGGAAGAAATGATAAAGGAATTGTTTGCAGAAGTTGTCGGGACTGGCAGCGCGTTGCCCCCCAAAGTGGTGACCAATGTCGATCTGGAAAGGATTGTGGACACCTCCGACGAGTGGATTTACACCCGCACCGGAATCAGAGAACGTCATATCGCCGAGGAGGGTGAACCTGCTTCGAAATACGCCTCTATAGCCGCTGAGAGAGCCTTGGAAGATGCCGGGGTAAGGCCCGAGCAGCTGGACTTCATTCTGGTGGCAACCGTCACCCCGGATACACCCTTCCCCTCCACCTCTTGCATCCTGCAGAAAAAACTTGGAGCTCCTGGGGCCGCCTGCATGGATGTGGCCGCGGGTTGTTCCGGCTTCATCTATGGCCTCGTCACCGCAGACAACCTCATCAAGACCGGCAGCTACAAGACCATATTGGTGGTGGGGGTGGAGTTGCTCTCGAAGATAACCGACTGGACTGACCGCGGCACCTGTGTTCTTCTCGCCGATGGCGCTGGAGCGGCAGTGCTTCGAGCCTCGGAAAAAAAGACCGGAATCCTGGGAACCCACCTGGGGAGCGACGGAAACCTGGGGCACCTCCTGCATATGCCGGGAGGGGGTTCCTTGAATCCCGCCACCCACGAGACCATCGAGGCCAGATACCATTATCTGAAGATGTCGGGAAATGAGGTCTTCAAACATGCGGTCCAGGTCATGGGCGACATCTCTGAGAAGCTTTTGGATGTAGTTGGCCTCAAACGCGAGGATATTAGCTTGCTGGTGCCTCACCAGGCCAACCTGCGGATAATCCAGGCCACCGCCAGAAGGCTCAAGCTCCCGATGGATAAAGTCTACGTCAATATCGACCGCTACGGTAACACCTCCTCCGCCACCATTCCGATCGCCCTGGACGAGATCAACCGTCAGGGGTTGGTGAAGCCCGGTGATGTTCTGGTGATGGTGGCCTTCGGGGCCGGTTTCACCTGGGGAGTGGCGGCCCTGGAGTGGACCAAACTGAACACTCTCTCTTCTTAAGAGCCTCCGAACAAACGCACCCCTATCGATTTCTTTCGCAGGGTAAATTTTTTCTGACAGCTTCTGTCAGCCCCTCCTCCTATATTTCCGTCAAGGTATCACCCTCGGGAGGGGGGCTTCCTTTTTTTGAGAGGAAGTCTCTGGGGGAATGACGATTGACACAGACGATATAGTCTATTAGACAGTCTGGTTCTCCTCCACGGCACCCAAGCAGCCTCTTCAACAGCGAGATTGACCAACCTAAAAGCCCTATCCACTGTCGACTATTTATTGTTTGCTATTCACCATTCACCATTCACCATTTACTATTTACTATTCACCGCTGTGCTGGCCTCGTTGAGCAGCTCTCGGGCATGTTTGAGTGAAAGCTCGGTGATCTCCTCTCCAGAGATTATCCGGGCGATCTCTTCCACCCGCTCCTTCTGGGATAACCATTTCACCACCGTGATGGTGCGTTTCCCCTTTCCGGTTTTATAGACGCGAAAGTGGTTGTCTCCGTATGAGGCGATCTGCTGCAGATGGGTGATGCAGATGATCTGGTGGTCCTCCGAGAGCTTCTTCAGCTTCTTTCCGACCAAAGAGGCAACCTCGCCGCCGATTCCGACATCGACCTCGTCGAATATCAGAAGGGGGATGTTGTCGACCTTGGCGAGCACCGTCTTCAACGCCAGCATGATCCGGGACATCTCCCCCCCGGAGGCGATCTTCGCCAGAGGCTTCAACGGTTCTCCGGGGTTGGGAGAGATCAAAAACTCGATCTCCTCCAGGCCGTTCTCATCGGCAAAGACCTCCCCTGCCTCGGAGGATAAATCCACAGCCGCAACTGAACTCGAGATCGGGATGAAGCTGACCTCAAATTTCGTCCCCTTCATTCCCAGCTCTCTTAGTTCCTCCTCAACCCTCTGCCTCAGAGTAACTGCCCCTTTATGCCGTTCTTTGGAGATCTGTTCGCCCAACTTGCGCAGCTCCGCCTTCAGTTGAGAGATCTCCTCCTTCAGGTCTCTGATTCGATCCTGCAGGCTCTCTAACGAGTGCAGTTCTTTTCCGATCTTCTCCCGGTAACTGATGATGGCGCCATACCCCTTGCCGTATTTTTTCC
>Ga0209979_1002525_pt1 | contig 17373 bp, 10 predicted proteins | sample AnhtaG_FD_183114 | JGI IMG/M metagenome (GOLD analysis project Ga0209979, IMG submission 183114) | Deep subsurface microbial communities from Anholt, Denmark to uncover new lineages of life (NeLLi) - Anholt_01485 metaG (SPAdes) (version 2) | ecosystem: Environmental > Aquatic > Marine > Oceanic...
TGTGCGTTATTTAGGTGAAAGGACATTGGCAGCCTCCTTATTGGTTAGTATTTTTATGACTTATTATAGCATGAAACACTAATAAAATAAAGGGTTTTATCTATTTTTGCTACTTAAATTTTCAAGGGCTATGAGTAAATAATTTAAATATGTTGTTTGATACTATCGAATACTATTTGTAAAATATGGGTACTTTTTGGGTAGTAACCATATAATAAATAAAGATAGTTTAAGCTAATATTTATGCTTTAAAGAGCCGAAGGTACAATTCCTAATTATTGGGAAATAGCTTACGGAATTTACTTAAAAAGTTATTTATTATTTGTTAAGGAGGATACTCCACTAAATACAAAGTGCAATTCTTATAACTAATTAAATATTAATTAGATTATTCTAAGCAATCATTATATAAAAAACGTCCCCACAATTTATGATCAAAGATAATAATAAGATCAGCACCCCTTCAATATTTCTACTTTTACATTAACCCTATTTTAGTTGATGTACCCTAAAAACCATCCCATCGTCCTAATAGTTGTTCCATCCTATTTTAAGTTCAATCCTGATAAAGAAGAAAAGATTATCAATATGCTATCTCATGCTTACCCAAGTACTTAAATAGGACTTATGCTATTATTTCTATAAACCTGTTGAGGTATCTTTAAGAAAGTCTTTTAGTAAGGAGGAAATTAAAAATAAGGTTTAAAAAGGTGAATTTTTAATAATTAAAAGGAGGTATTTTAAAAAATGAAAAAGAAGATATGGATTTCATTACTTCTTTCATTTATCTTAATAATAGTTCTGTCTGGATGTAGCAGTTTACCCAAAACAGCGAAGATAAATATATATATTAACCCAAACCCGGTACCTTGTTCTAGTGAAGATGGAAAATGGCATATTACGATGACCATTAGCGAAAGCAATGGAGTAGGGGTTACTCTCGCTAGCGTAAGATTTGATTCATATGACCAGGCGGAGCAGTTATACTATACACAATTTTTGTATGAAGAGGATATTATCGATTGGTTTGAATCAAATTATATTCCCGCTTTTTCCTTGCTCCAAGATAGTATTGTATGGTCAAGTTCAAGAAAATATATAGCAGTAACAATCGAAGGCGTAGATGATAATAATAACCCAATTGAGGCAATAGGTAGAATAGATTTTCTACCTCAGTAGAATTATATAATGATAATATTTCTCAAATGAGCATAAAAACTAATTTCAATAAATTAAATTTGCCAAAGAAAGGAGACTTTAAAGATAAGATATATCTGGAATTCTTAAATTCAATTCTAACTTATAATGCAATTTGATTATCTTTTTTGTAGTACTTAAGTTATTCTGTATATTTACGAAAATTAAAATAAAATAATTAAAAAGGAGTTATTCAAAAATGAATAAAGGAAAAAGAATATGGATAGCATTGTTTCTTGCACTTACTTTAATGTTAATTTTATCAGGATGTAGCGGTTTACCAAAAACAGCAAAGATAAATATTTCTTTTGATCCCAATCCCGTGCCTTATGATAGCGAAAATGAGCCATGGTTATTTAATCTAATTCTTAGTGAAAGCAATGGAATAGGAGTTACTCTAATCAGCTTAAGAATTGATGAATATGACCAGGAGGAGGAGTTAGTTGATACACAATTTTTGTATGAAGAGGATATTATAGATTGGTTTGATTCAAATTATCTTCCCGCTTTTTCCTCTCTCCAAGTGAGTCTTTATCCAATTACAGAAAGAATATACGATATATTAACAGTCACAGGCATAGATGATAATAATAACCCAATTGAAGCAACAGGTAGAGTAGATTTTCTACCTCAATAGAATCATATAAATATAATAGAATAATAAACATTACTTTAATAAAGGGGGCACTTCGGTGTCCCTTTTTGTATAATGATTTAAGATTAAAATATTTTTGTTATTAACTGTTAGTTTAAGATAAGAAAAACTTCTTACCTATAATCTTACACCAACTAAAAATTCTGAACCTATCCAACAGGAAGTATAAGTTAATCCAAAAGGTCAAACTTATTTTAAGAGTCATTCTGTTTTTTTAATTCTTAACAGATGCCAATTACTTCTTCTAACTTTTGATACACTTTTTCAGTTTCATAGCTCATACAAAAAGTTCGAAAATCGTTCTGTTGGGGGAGCCTGACATTTTCAGCCCTTTGGCATTTGCTGAAGGGCTTTTATTTTCTTTGAATTATTTTCAGAAAAAGAAGGATTTTTTAAAACCTTTGTCGTATTAATATTAAGATGTAGAAAAATTGAAAAAGACTGATTCTTTTAACTGCTGCTGGCGATTCAATAAGTTAAATATATACTCTTGAAGGGTGACAAAGAACCGTCCCTTGACACTCATAGGAATCCAAGGAGGTATCCGTATGTGGCCATCGTATGAAACAGCCTCGTCTATATATGATAAGGCAAATACCGCGTTGCTGTTAGGGTTGATTATTGGAATTATTGCAACATCACTTATTGTCTGGATGGGAAAGGTAAAAGAGGAATATTTGAAGCTCGATGTCGCTAATGCGAATGTACAAGCAGCTGACGCAAATGAGCGCACTGCGAATATAGAAAAGCACAATCTTGAGCTACAGACTACATTAGAGCGGGAGCGCAGTGCCAGATTAAAACTTGAAGCGCAAATCGCTCCACGAAGTTTGGCTACTGCTCAACGGGAAGCCTTGGATAAAGCTTTAAGCAGTGCTCCTAAACCGCTTACAGTAAAACTGATATTGCTTGGCGACCAAGAAGCCAGGATGTATGGCGAACAAATTCTTTCTATCCTACAAGGTGCCAAAATACAAGTGAACATAAATGAAGCAGGTATTTACGCCCCACCACCATACAATATCCAAATTACGCTCCAAACAAATAGCGCAAAATCCTTATCGATAAAAAATGCGTTTGAAAAAGCAAACATTCCTGCAACTTTTTCATTCGATAATACGGGCCAATTCGATGCACAAATTCTCGTAGGCCTTAAACCAATCCAATAAGGTTTATCTCTGGCAGGGCGAAGAAGATATCAGTGTTCCCCTGTCTATGGGGCAATATATGGCTGGAAAGCTCCCCAACTACGAAGCAAAATTTATTAAGGGTGTGGGGCATTTTTGGATCTTTGAGCATTTAGCTGAGATGTTAGAGAAGCTGGTGGAGCGACAATAATGGAAAAAATTTTGCTTTTTGGTATAAACAACCTACTATTATGCTATATGGTTAGAATAAGAGTAGGGAGTATACTTATTAACAAATAAGGGATAATAAGCCATTAAATATGATTTATAACACTTACAGGAAGGCTGATTAACTCCTTTAGTTTATAGGTGTTTTGTAATTCTTCCATAAATTCACCCCAACAAAAAGTTCCAAACCTTTCCAATAGGGGGACCAAGACAATAACCAGTCCTTTGGCATTTTGCTGAAGGGCTTTTTTATTTTTATAAATTATTTTTCAAAAAAAGAAGGGTTTTTAAATAGAACTGTAGTATAAAGAAAACAGTCCATTAAAATAAATTGAAGAAGTCTATTTTTAAACTAAGCTAAATATATATAATATCATTATCCCAAAGTAAGTAGTTAAATCATATAAGATCAGTATTAAGAGTCACGCTCTTTCTCTATTTTAAGAGACTCACTAATTAACACTCTCTCACTGTACTAACCATCCAACCATTTAAGCGCAATATAAACTCCGTCGATTTAACAGCACATAAAGGAAGAACAGTTACCATAAAATTTTTAGCAACTTTAGATTGCTCCAATACCATTACTTTCAGAATTGATGATGTTAGTTTATTTTAGTAGAAATTTCCCATCTGTTAAGTTTGGGATGAGAGCAAGTTCCCGATAAACCGGGACAGATAATAATCTGTTAAAGAGAGTCCCACACCTGGAAAGACGTAGGGGTCTAAGAAAATAAATTAATGTTATATTATTCTAAAAAAGAATACAAAATTAAAATATAAAAAAGAGGGGAAGAGATATAACTTTTCTAGAGAAAATCGAATAAATATATTTAAAGGAGGGAGAAATTGTGTAAATAAAGAAATTAACACAGATTCTGCTCGGACTCGGTGGTTTTGTCATCGTAGGGTCGATTATTTGGTGGGTTTCATTTTACAGTCAGGTAATAAAGGAAATGGGAGGAAATTTAGGAGATTTTTTTCAGTGTCTTTATACCTCAGGCGGGCCATGCGGTTTCGTTGTCGGTATCGCCCAACTGGCAGGAGTTACTCCATATAATCCAACTTTATTCTGGATTGGTGCCACAATGCTTGGGGTAGGAATAATCCTTCAGTTTTCTTTAAAAAAAGATGATACTCCCTAATTACAAGAAATTTTGTAGAAAAAAATAGATGGAGATAAAGTGTATTGTATGTGAATAAAGTATGTAAAATTGATAAACAAGAAAATGAAAAGTACATTTTAAGCGATTTGTTATAGATGATGGGAATTTCACACCACAAGATCTTGATTTGTAATTGGTACAACTTGCCTAAAATATTTACATAACTTTTTTAGAAAATAAAGGGCAATTTTCGAAATCAATAATTGAACGTCCGATACTAAATAAAATAAATGGAACAATTAACACTACTATGTTCAAGAAAAAATTAAATTATGAAGTGAGATTACTATAGAAATTTAAAATATTTAATATCGGGTGCTAAGCTTTTATATTGCGAGCGGATAAATCAATTATAGAAAAATAATAGTCTAAGTAATAAAAACTGTTTTTATAAAAAAATAGAAAGGAGGCTTTTTATGTCTACTCAACCCCCAAAATTCTACAAGAATCCAAGTACAGCTACTATTTTATCTTTCTTTTTCATGGGTCTAGGTCAAATTTATAATGGTCAAATAGGTAAAGGGATTATTTTCATCATCCTCTATGGGATATCGGTTGCATTGATGTGGGTCGTCATTGGTTTTGTTACTACTCCCATACTCTGGATATATGGTATGGTTGATGCAAATAATTCAGCAAAGAAAATAAACGAAAATATGGCTAAGGAATAACTTCATATAGTAAAAATGAATTTGTATTAGATATTTAAAATTCGCAAAGGGGCAATTGCTTCAGGCAGAAAACCTTGTAAAAAATGTAGGGCAATATAAAAATTAATTATTTAGGATGAATAATTAAAGGAAATAATATTATGAAAAAAAGTATAACTTGCTTGTTGATTGTTATTATCATAATAGGTCTTTTTTATTCAATTACTGATTCTCAAACAATTAATGTGAAAGATTATATTCACGGTAAGCTTTCTCCAATATTTAGCTTCTATCTTTCCTCTCTTGAAGACCTCAACCAATATGAAAAAGAATTTATTGATTTATTAGGGGAATTACCAGAAGAGCAACAGATATATTATGCTAAAGAAGTCTTTCAAAATGGGTTTTCTCTGGAACTTTTAAATAATGTTAAAGAGTATAAAAAGATTAAAGATGCTGAGACAGGCGAGAGTAAAGATGACGAAACACTTAGGCCAACTACTGGAGAGACGATTATTGGTCCAGTAGAGACGGTACTGGAAAAACTTCAGGAGATAGATTATGGTCACATACTGATACCGGAAGAGCTTTTCCCAGAAGGCAAAGGATTGCCCATTCCCATTTATGTTCCCCCTGTGGAGAATGATTCAAATGTATACTCTGACGATTGGCCTACAATAAAGGAAATAAAAGATGATGAGGTAATCTTTTCTCAAGAGAAACTGCTCCGAAACCTGGTGAAATATAGTGTGGAGCACCCTGGCGATGACTTGATTCTTGCGCTTTCCAAATCATTTGCCGAAGCATTTGATCAAAATGCTTTCCTGATTACTATTCAAAGAAGCTCCCAGGGAGAATTCAGAGCTATTATTCAGATTACCACAGATGAGATGAATGTTATCAGAGCAATGGCAGGAGATGTTATCAATTCTCCCTCAACTGGTGTGCCAGCTATTGAGTGGTCAAGATATCTTCAGGAACGTTTCTCTTTGCCGTCTGATAGCGGTCTTTACAGAAGTACTTGGATCATTGATAAGAATCACAAGGAAGATCCTTATGTCTCTTATTTGTCTCTATCTACCCATAAGAATGCCGTTTTAATAACACCCAAGGTGTATATGGGTGATAATTTTAAGATTATGAGGGAAGTTTTCATAGTAGGCCCCATTGTTCTTGATCTGAAGGGTAGAGACTATATAAATACCTGGTCATACCTGTTGCCCATTGAAGAACCAGAGACTTTGAAGATATTGGAACTCCTGCCAATTTCCCCTACAGAAGAAGAGTTCACTGACATACCCTCTACGGCTACAGCAACAGCCTTGGTGATTGATCATTCTGGCAGTATGGGAGACAAAAGAAAGCTTGAGTTAGCTCAAGAGGCTGCGAGATCCTACATTGATTCTGTTCCAGAAGAGGACTACGTTTCTGTCGCTGGATTTTCTACCGATGCCAGTTCAATTGTTGGACTCTCCTCTATAAAAACATCCAAGGAGAAATTAAAACAATGTATTTTATCTCTTCACAGTACCTCTTCTACTAATATTGGGGCTGGCCTAAGGGTTGGCATGGAACAGATTTTTGTCGAGGGACAAAAACCCCAGAAACCCATTATTCTTCTTCTTTCTGATGGAATGCACAATACCGGTGAACTCTGGCCCTGGGTGGAAGAGTGCAAAAGAAAGCAGGTTAAGGTTTATACTGTAGCCTTTGGTAGCGATGCTGATCAGGTGACCCTTTGCAAGATTGCTTATCAAACAGGAGGTCGCTGCTTTCCGGCTGGCATAAAAAACCTTTCTCATATATACCATAAAGCTAACATTTATGTGCACAATAACTCCACCCTTTTTGCCTCGAGTGATTGGTTGAAACCCGGGCAAGAGCTAAAATATAAGGTAGATGTTCCATCTGATTTCAAAAATCTGACTTTCTTTACCAATTGGCAGGGAAGCTCTATCCTGACAGTTATTGTTAAGCCAGATGGCTCACTTATATACCCTTCTTCACAAATGGGCGACTACCAGAAAGGCAATACTTATAGTATATTTAGAGTGCCAGCAGAAACAGGTATTTGGGAATTGAGATTAAGTGGTCAAGATTTACCTCAAGAAGGTGAGCAGATCAATGTCTCTATATCGGGAAAATCTGAAATCTATTCCAACTTTCTTACTTTCCAGCCAGAGTACAAACAGGGCCAGAGAGTATTGATAAGGGTTGAAGTAGCTGATGTTGCTGGTAATCAAAAAATACCTTTAGAAAATATAAAGGTAAAAGCAAAAATCGAAGGACCTACTCCTCAACTCCTCAAAAAGGTTGGGAAGGGAAGATTCGAAATAAACCCCTTAAAGATTCTAATGGGATTCATCCTTAAGCGACAAGAGATTGACCTTTATGATGATGGTGCCCATGACGACTATGACTCGAAAGATGGAATCTATGGTGGTACTTTTTTGGGTGGTGATATCCTTGGTCCTTATCTTGTTACGGCAATTATAGAGGGACAATCCCAAGGGAAGATTATATCTCGCCAAATCCAGGAAAGTTTTCAAATCGGACCAATACAAAATAATAAACTTACAATTAGTGATTTTATTCAAATTAAATTCAAGAAAAAATAAAAGCAGGCTTAGCTATGTTTTGTTTACGATGTGATAATTATATATATTTATTTTATGTAGTATCTTCAAGTAGTGCTTACAGATTTATGTAGAGAAAAAGAAATTTATTTAATGCTATGAACTCCGTAAAATAAATTCTACAAAAAAAAGAAAATGGCAAATGAGTGAGAAAGAATGGAGTTAGCAGGACCTGGTTCTATGCCAAGGGTAGTTTGAATAATGAGTAAGAAAATTAAGTGAAATAGAGAATCAGGACTTTAAAAAGACTTGTAAGAAACTTGGAATTAAACACTCTACAACAAAAGTAAAATATCCCTGGACAAATGCCTATGTAGTTAGTGTAAATTTTAATGGGGTAGTTAGAAAGAAAAATAATAAGAGAAGAATTGAAAAAATATAATAAAAAGGCGTATTTGTCTATAGAAAAGGTTACTAACAAAAATTTTGAGATATAATCTTTAGATGTTTTAATTTTAGATGACTATTAGAATATCTATAGTAGCAAGCTTAAAATTAACCTAAATTAAGCTATAGTGTTTATATTAAATTTAGGGCTTCATAAAACTAAAAAGGAGGGAGTATAGATGGAAACTAAAATTCTTTTTATAAAAACTAATAGATCTAAATTAAATATTTTGAAGCTAATAGTTATTTCTCTTTTTTTATTTATCATTATTTCAATTCCTATCATAGCAGAAAAAAAGCCCTGTACGGTATTATTAGGTGATTTTATTGTGACTCTTATAAATTTAGAAAGAGAGGGAGATATTGTTAACTTGGAATTTAACGTTACAAAAGTTAGTAATAGTAACTCAGGCTGTCAATCACTTGTTATTTATTTAATTGATGACCATGAAAATAAGTATAACGGTAGCCTAAGTGTTGATTTAGAAAATGCCCCGGATGTTGTTCTAAATGCTCTTCCAAAGGGTTTTACTTATGTCGATAAAGTGGACATCTCTATGCCCAAGGCAGCTCCAATTGTCAAGATCGGGCTAGAGGATAGGGAAGTACTCTTCAAAGACGTAAAGCTCGGCCAACCGCAGTTTATGACCGACTTTGGTGACCTCGCCATCACCAAAGGCCAAAGTGTGCCGCTTGGTAAATGGCTCTCCTTTACAATGGAGCAAGCAATTCCGAAGGTCCCTTCCTGGGAATTACCAATTACAATAGAAAACAAAGAATACAATCCACTACCAGTTGGGGTAAGATTAGGAGTACAAAATAGGGATGGCACAATTTCCTGGGGCGGATCCTTAACTGTAGATGTAGCTGCTCTGTCCAAAACCTCCGTGAGTGTCTCTATACCACTTCAGGAGACCCCTCCTCAGCCAAGAATATTAATGTTGGAGTATATTGACCGGAAGTCCGGCGAGCACATACTTAAGGTGTTTCCCATGCCTCCTGGCAAGTTGCTTCCTTTTGCAGTTGCAGGCAAGATATACGAGAAGTGGAAGGGGGAAAGTTTTAAACTAGGCCTTCCTATTGGAGACCAGCACCCCGCTTCTGTCTTTGGTGCTCAAGGCTCTAGTGCCTCAGGTCGGTTTCAGAGTTTTGAAAGAGGTCGCATATATGTCATCACAAGTGGGGCACAAGCTGGCCGAGTGGTCTCAATCTCGGGAGATGTCTATAATGAGTATTCGCGTCTCAATTTTGAGGCAAGCTGGCTCGGCTTTCCCGTTTTACGATACAATAGCCCAGAGACAGGATATGACCAGTATGATTTTGAGGGGGGCTATATAGCAACCACCGATGGGAAAACATTTCATGCGTTCCCTTATGAACAAGGAAGAATTGCCTTTGTCTCAAATAGAGATGACAATAGGGAGATATATGTTACCGATACATGCGGCAGAAACCAGGTCAACCTAACAAATAATTCTGCGCACGATTATTATCCAGCTGTCTCGCCGGATGGGACAAAGATATTGTTCGTTTCTGACCGGAAGCCGAGCGGCATCTACATCATGAATGCGGATAGCAGCAGCCAACAATTTCTGACCGAAGGCAATGACCCTGCATGGTTCCCTGACGGTTCCAAGATTGCTTTCGTGCGCAAGGTCGGCAGTTACTATGCCCTCTTTGTGATGAATGCCGATGGCACTGCCCAGCGCCAAATACCGCTTGACCCCTCAACATTTGTAAAGTGGGGCATAGGGCAAACATCAGGGCGACAGTTTAGACACCCAACTGTGTCCCCCGATGGAACAACAATAGCGTTTGCAGCTGGACAGTGGAAGAGTGGACATGCCTACGGGGTACATGTCGTGAAATTGGATGGAACTGGTTTGGTGGAGATCAGTGGCAAAAAATACCATTATAAGGGTGACAATCCCTCATGGTCTCCTGATGGCCGACTTCTCGCCTTCAGAGGTGACCCAGGTTATTCCCTCCCAAGCAATTACTTTCCAAGAGGTCGCTATGCAGGCGATCACTATGGTGGCCCGCTTAACATTGTAAGCTTTGATACCGCTGTAGATACTACTCAGCTTCCTAAGAAGATTTGGTCGTATGGAGGTCTAGATTGGTCTCCTGATGGAGCATCAATCGCCTTCTCTGGCTACAGAAAAGAGGAGGGCATTAACATATTCATTACGCGTGTCAGTACCAATATCATTAGAAAGATAACCGAAGGCAAAGGCAATAACTGGGACCCGTCTTGGTTAAAAGCAACAAAGCCGATCTACTAGACGCCCTAAAGGACCTGAAGGGGCCTGTTGACAACTGGGGGTGATATATTATAGGCTAAGATTTTGGAAAAACTAAACTATTACAAAAATACATATTGTGATAAAAGATTGAAAGAATTTTGATTGTTGTTTATAAGAAATTTGACTCTATTAGATTATTAACGTGAATTATAAAAAAGATATGTTGTCTTCTGTATAAAAACACGCCACTAGCTATTTATATAAAGAAAAATTCTTGTTTTATATACATTTCAGATTACATATTTACGCCATCTTGGCGTCTTTTTCTTTAAATGTTGACAAATCCTTTTAGAGAAATCAAACTAAAACAAATGCGAATTTTAGAATCTTCAGACAAGGGGAGTCAAGATAATCAAAAGGTAGGACTACTTAATTTAACTTTCTGCCTTTTTTAAATTCTTAACAGATACTAATTATTTCTTCTAACTTTTGATAAACATTTTCAGTTTCATCGCTCATACAAAAAGTTCTAACCTATCCAATAGGGGGAGCCCTGACTTTCCAGCCCTTTTGCATTTTGTTGAAGGGCTTTTATATTTAAAAGATAAGAATATATTATTAATGAAATTTTAAAAAATATTTAAGATAATTTAAGATTAATATTGAATTTAACCTTGACTTCATATAGTTATAATTATATAGTTGTAACTATGGTTTTTAGGCTATGGAAGATATCAGTATTGTCATTCAAACAAAAGTTGCGAAACTCGTCTACTAGCCTCCACCAAGTTTAAAACCTTAAAGCTCTTTAGTAATAAAGTTGAAAAGTTTTTATTTATATACATTTTACAGATTCTAATTGTTAAAAAATGCTTCTAGTATTGAAGAATTAACTGATTTAATCTAATATTTTCTATTGCTATATCCTCTTTAAAAGTTCTAAACGTGTCCAATAGGGGGAGCTTGACAATTTCCAGCCCCTTGGCATTTGCTGAAGGGCTTTTTTCTTTTTTATAATATTTTTCAAAAAAGAAGGGTTTTTGATAAAAATGCAGTATATAATAAATAAAGATAGTTTGAGTTAATATTTATGCTTTAAAGGGCCGAAGGGATAATTCCTAATTATGGAGAAATACCTTACGAAATTTACATAAAAAGTTATTTACTATTTTGTTAAGGAGGATAATCCACTAAATATAAAGTTTAATTTTTATAACTAATTAAATATTAATTAGATTATTCTAAGCAATCATTATATAAAAAACGTCACCACAATTTATTATCAAAGATAATAATAAGATTAGCCCCCTTTTAATATTTCTACTTTTGCATTAACCATATTTTAGTTGATGTTTCCTAAATCATCCCATCATCCTAAAAGTTGTGTCATTCTATTTCAAGCTTAATTCTGATACAGAAGAAAAGATTACCATTATACTGTCTCATTCTTATTCATCGGTAAAAATTAAAATGGCTTAAGGAAAGACACTAAGGCATGATTTTTAAGGAGCAAAATTGCGGTAATAGTGAACTATAAAAGATTTAATAAGTTTTGCAAGATCTTTAAGATAATTTTTAATAAAGTTTATATCCTAAAGACAAGGATTTTTAAAGTTTGTGTAGTATATACAAGTTAGTAGTAAAAATAAAATTTTTTAATAATTGCAAAAGTACTTTTATAACTTTAGCAAAGGATTTTAAAACTTATTTAAATATAGCAAATAAGAACTTTACAATTTATCTCTAAAGAGGAGGTACCAGATGGAATTTCCAGTATTTCTCTTAAAAAATAGCAAGCGAAGATTTATTACCTATTTAATATTGATTACACTTTTTTGTTTTTTTGTTATTTCTATCCCAGTAAATGCTGGATTATTCGGTGAAAAAATAAAAAAAATTAGTGACTACGAACTTAAAGAGGTTATTAAAGTTGAATTAAACCTCTCAAAAGATCCTAATTTTTATTCTTATACTGATTCTATGCTAAAAGAGGCTCTTGATAAGGAAATAAATTCCCAGGAAACACCTGGTTTGACCTTTGGATCTTTTATTCTTAATGCTCTATATGAAGAAAAATTAGTAGAGATGTGCTACCCTCATTTTGACGATAAAGAATCAAGCTTATTTTTTTCTAAATTGGCGGACAATCTCAGTGATTGGCAAGAAAACTTTGCCAGCAAAACAACCAAATTAGCTCTCCAGGGGGTTATTGAAGCTTATCTTAAGATACCTAAACTTGGCATAGGAACAAGCACTCTATTCTTAGCTATAGATCTTATTCAAATAAATGCTGCAATGGCAAAACTGGCAAAAGTAATCGCTAGAAAAGCACTTTTTTACTATTTATTTAATCGCTCCCAAGGTGATTCCCATGAGACAGCCTGGGGAGAAGGCATGCCGCCTTTATATGATAACTGGCAAACGGAAAGTTTTTTTCAGTCTTTATGGAATAAATACGGAGAGGCTATTTTATCGGATAACTTGGCCAGATTTAAAGAGGAACAGCACGAAATGCTAATAGTACTCATCCTGCAAGCTCTAAACCGGTCTCCAAATCCTCCTACTAATATGATCCAATTCAAATCTGATGGGAAGACTATATTAAAGATAGGTGAAGCAACTACTGAAAAAACAGTAATCCTTAAAGCAAAAATAAATGATCCTGATGGGAATAAGGTAAAACTCCAGATAGAGTTAAGGAGACTTGATGAATATGGAGGACAGTTTGATGAAGAGGCAGGAGGGTTAAAACAAAGCGATCTATTTGAGAATAATAGTGAAGTTATGATCCCTATTTATGGATTAGCTGATGGTGATTATCATTGGCGGGCAAGGGCCATAGATGAATATGGACTTAGCAGTAAGTGGGTAAGTTTTGGAGGGAATCCCGATTCAGCAATTGATTTTAGCGTTGGTCAGGAAGTCGTTGCTCCAGTTATAACTTCTTCTTTGAAAATAATCCCTGACTCTCCCTACTATGTAGGAGATGAAATTAATGTTGAATTTAGTATTACTAATAAAAATACAACTTCTATTACTTTTGCCGTTTTAAGTGTGGGAGGGAGAGACCCTGATAATCACGTTTCAGATTTTACCCATAAACAAAATATCTCCCTTGAACCATCTGAATCTTATAACTATCAAGGAACTCTTACTTTAAATAAGGTGGGAGATTATCATTTCTTCTGTACTTACCAAACACCAGACGGCAATTGGAATACATGTATTGACTTAGGTTCTGGGTTAACTGATGAGGATAGGATAGAAGATATTGTTGTTAAAGAAAAAGAAGAACCATCTATAGTACCAACTATTTCAGAAGAGTTATACATTGAATGGGATAAGACCTTCGGAGGAAGTGAAAATGATTGGGCAGGATCAATAATCCAGACCAGCGACAGTGGCTATTCAGTAGCCGGATATACTGAATCCAAAGGAAAAGGAGGAAGCGACTTTTGGATTATAAAGTTAGACCACCAGGGCAGTATACTCTGGGACAAAACTTTTGGAGGAAGCGAAGATGATGTGGCATACTCTATTATCCAGAACACCGATGGTGGTTATGCGGTAGCTGGATATACATCCTCTAAAGGTGAAGGGAAAAGGGATATTTGGGTAATAAGATTTGATCATGATGGTAATATGCTTTGGGATAAAACTTTTGGAGGAAGCGAAGATGATGTGGCATACTCTATTATCCAGAACACCGATGGCAGCTATGTGGTAGCTGGATATACCTATTCCAAAGGTGCTGGTAAATCAGATATTTGGGTAATAAGATTTGATCATGATGGTAATATGCTTTGGGATAAGACTTTTAGGGGAAGTGAACATGATTTTGCAAATTCTATTATTCAAACAACCGATGGTGGTTATGCGGTAGCTGGTTGTACCTTATCTAAAGGCGCAGAAGAATGGGATATTTGGTTAATAAAACTTGACCATGAAGGTAATATGCTCTGGGATAAGACTTTTAGGGGAAGTGAACATGATTTTGCAAATTCTATTATTCAAACAACCGATGGTGGTTATGCAGTAACTGGTTATACCTCCTCTAAAGGCGAAATAGAATGGGATATCTGGTTAATAAAACTTGACCATGAAGGTAATATGCTCTGGGATAAGACTTTTGGGGGAAGCGACAATGATCGAGGAACTTCTCTCATCCAAACCGCCGACTGCGGCTATGCAATAGCTGGGGTAACCGAATCAAAAGGCGCAGGTGGTATAGATGTATGGGTAATCAAATTGAAAATAGAAAGCATCGAAACACCTGCAGAAAGCATCAAAATAGTTGAAGAACAGAGGACAGAATCTTCTTTGTATAGCATTGGATACGGTAAGCCAACAATAATATCAGATTGGCTTTCCGGCTATATTCCATGCTTACCTGTAAATGTAAGTGGACCAGCTGATGATTTAGCAATCATACTCATCAACCCAGATGGACAATCAATCGTTAGAATTATATCAAAGATTAAATTGATAGACAATTTTGAGAAGATATATGTTCCTTTGTGTGAATATGGAGAAAATCCACCTAGTGGAAAATATAAACTTATTGTTAAAACAATTACACCAGAAAAAATTGTTTATGAGACATTGGCAAATTTTTCGCCTCCGGATGTGCAAATAGAAAATGCGGAAGTAGAATTAAAACCAACTGCAGCTGCATATAGAACTGGTGAATTTCCAGTATACTATACTTTGGAGAAATTAACTATTACCATAAGAAATAAAGGTGATTTACCGATTTATATCGATTATATTATGCTTTCTATACCGGGTGGTTTATTCAGCAATGAGACACAGATACGTTTAAATCCAGATGAGTGTATCCAACATGGTGAGATTAAAATTGAGAAATGGGGACCAACTTTTATAAAAGGAGGAGATGAGATTCCCTATTCTTATATGTATGTAAACCTGTCTTCAAAAGGAAATATTATTACAAGTAAAAGTTTTATAGCGAAAGTAAGTTATAAGTGATTCTTGTCGCTTTCTATATTTAATGCCAAGGACGGGTTGTCCCTCTATTTTCTAAGTTTACAATATCAGGAAAACAAAATATTCGGTGCTACATTATCTGCACCTGGATTCTTTTTCTAATTTTAATACTTTAAAAATAAATCTTTGGGAGGCTGAAAATGTTTAGGAAAGTAAAACATTTATTATTACTTACTTTATTAATTGTTTTTACATCAATTATTATTACAAATGCACAAGATGTACCTATAGCTAATAGCTTTCGTTTCCCTCTCGAGGGTGATTGGTCGCCTTTATGGCAAGACTTCGGTAAATGGAATAACCAGTGGAATGGGTACCATCTTGGGGAGGATGTGGGAAGAGAAGATGCCGATACAAAAAATTATGCAGTTTATCCTATGGCTGATGGGATAGTTAAATTTGCAGATATAGTTATGGGCTATACGGTAATTATAGAGCATAAATTATCTGATAACGATCCAGCTGGAGATTATGTTTGTAGCGTATATTATCACATGAAGAGGCCGGAAGAAGGCGGAATCAAACTTACAGTAGGTGAATCAGTATCAATTGACAGCCCTATTGGATATGTTTCTGGTAAATTGGAAGATTATAAAAGTTCACCTCACTTACATTTTGGAATTAGAAAAGGATGTTATGAAACTGGCAAGGACACTAGAACGGGATTTTGGTACTATCCTGGTTATACTACTATTAAAAAAAATAGTGAAGTTCAAAAAAACCCTTACGATCCAACTCACAAGCAAATACTATCAGATTGGTTTAATCCCACTACTGATGAGTTAGGATTTATTGAGAGTCATATTATTCAAATAGAACAAAGCATTATAGACTCATCTTTGTACCGTATTGAGTGCAGTAAGCCAATACCACATCCTTATTTTATACCTTGTGAGGCAAGTCTACGCATAAGCGTAAGAGGGCCGGCTGATGAATTAGCACTTATACTTACCAATCCCGAAGGAGATACGGATATTAAATTTATATCAAAACGCTCATTGATTGACAACTTTGAAACTGTAGACCTTCGGATGGGAAAGGAACCCTTTTCTGAAGGACCTTATACTTTAACTGTAAAAACAGTAACACCAGAAAAAGTTATTTATAAGAGGGAGGCATGGTTTACATCTCCAAAAAATATACAAATTACAGATAGAGAAATTACAATTGCACGTAAGTATGGTGATTATCGTTACTATGTTATCAAATACAGTTTCACTTTTAAAAACGAGGGCGATTTACCATTTTTCTTCTATCATCCTGAAATAATTTTTACTACACCGGGCGGACAATGGGGGGAGAAAGAGGAAATTTCTTTAGGATTATTTCTACCTGTGCCTAGTGGTGAATTTAAATTTGACCAAAGTCAAGGTACTTTGGCAGGTTCTTTCTGGTATAAAGGACCTAGCAAGATGATTAATGCAACACTAAGCTTACATAAAAGCGATAAAGAATTTTTAACTCTTCCAATCAAATTAACGATAGAGGAATAGAAAATTGCCAAAACATTAAAAACGGCATAACTACATATACTTTACTAATATTAAAAAATAATGCTAGTTATTTACTATTAAAAGTTTATGACTGGTAAAAGTTATAAGATAAGTAATAAATTAATTATAAATATCGTTTTAACGTAATAATTTGTCGCTTTCTGTGTAAAAGCACGCCATTTACCTTCTTTAATTAAACTCAAGTAATTCTGTCTTTTTATTTTTAACAAATACTGATTACTTCTTCTAACTCTTGATACACTTTTTCAGTTTCCTTATTCATACAAAAGTTGCAAAACTCGCCTAATAGTTTTCACCTTTTAATCTTTAGATATTACTTTAATATTGAAGAATTAACTGATTTAATCTAATATTTTCAGTTGTAATATTTCCCTTAAAAGTTCTGAACGCGTCCAATAGGGGGAGCTTGACAATTTCAAGCCCTTTGGCCTTTGCTGAAGGGCTTTTTTAGTGCGCCCAGCATGGGTGATTACTTGTCGGTGAAAGTCCGATATGGGGGTTGATAGTGCCAACCATTAGCTTAAGACAAGGGTGTCCATCGCGAGGTGGAATCTGAAGGA
>Ga0209979_1002526_pt1 | contig 17373 bp, 14 predicted proteins | sample AnhtaG_FD_183114 | JGI IMG/M metagenome (GOLD analysis project Ga0209979, IMG submission 183114) | Deep subsurface microbial communities from Anholt, Denmark to uncover new lineages of life (NeLLi) - Anholt_01485 metaG (SPAdes) (version 2) | ecosystem: Environmental > Aquatic > Marine > Oceanic...
TGGGCTTTGATCTGCCGGTTATGCTCTCTTGCTTTCAAGCTGGTCTTTAATCTCTTTTTTACATCTTTATGGATAGCCAAAAATTCCTCCTTTTTATTTTCAAAGTTAAATATAAAGAAAAATCTTCATTTGTCAATTTAAAAAGAGTTAATTGTTATTGATTTGCCAAAGATCAGATTGGATAGCTGAAAAAAAATTAAGCAAAAAGAATGCAGACACAGGCGGCAAGAGATAAGATAGCTAAATCCACTGGATTGGTTAGCTCAGCTACCTTTTTGTCCAGGGTCTTTGGACTTATAAGGGAGCAGGTTTTTGCCTATCTTTTCGGAGCAGGCTTGGCTACTGATGCCTTTATAGCTGCTTTCCGCATCCCCAATCTTTTGAGGGACCTTTTGGCTGAGGGGGCACTTTCCAGCGCCTTTATACCGGTCTTCACTCAAAAGCTAACTCTTCAGGGGAAAGAGGAGGCTTTTCGTTTAGCTAATTTAGTAGTTAATCTGCTTCTTATTGTTTTGTTTGGTATTATAATCTTAGGGATAATATTTTCACCGGCTATAGTTAATCTGATAGCCCCGGGCTTTAATAAAATCGAAGGTAAGATAGAGCTGACTAACCTTTTAACCCGGATTATGTTCCCCTTTCTACTCCTGGTCTCTTTGGCAGCTTTGTGCATGGGGATTTTAAACTCCTTCGGAAGATTTGGTGCACCTGCTTTAGCTCCTACTATGCTGAATTTAGGGATGATCTTGGCTGGGTTTTTCATCTCCCCATTTTTGAAAACTCCGATTATGGGGATGGCTATCGGTGTGATTTTAGGAGGTGCAGGGCAATTAGCCTTACAGCTACCGATACTGTTCAGGCTGGGATATAAATATAAACCGATCTTAGATTGGAAAGACCCAGGAGTAAGAAAAATCCTTTTGCTTTTGACACCGGCTGTTTTGGGCTTAGCTTCCACTCAGGTAAATATCTTCGTTAATACTTTGATAGCCTCTCTCTTGCCTCAGGGAAGTGTTTCTTATTTGAATTACAGTTTTAGATTGATGCATTTTCCCTTAGGGGTTTTCGGGGTAGCAGTTGCCACAGTAACTTTTCCGCTTTTAGCAGAAAAGGCAGCTCAAAAAAACTTTGGTGAACTTGTCTCCATCTGTAGCTCCTCTCTGAAACTTATCTTCTTCCTGACAATACCTTCAGCAATTTTTTTAGCGGTCGGCTCCAAACCGATAATCTCCCTTTTATATCAACACGGAAAATTTAGCTATGTAGATACGCAAGCCACCTCACAGGCACTGATCCTCTATGCTATCGGTCTTTTCGCCTATGCCTCGGTTCGGGTTTTAGCCCCGGTTTTCTATACCTTAGGTGAAGCTAAGGTCCCGGTGATAAGCAGTGCTGTCTCAGTTGTGGTTAACATCGGCTTGAATTTAATCCTCATGCATCCTCTAAGCTTTCGGGGTCTGGCTTTAGCTACCTCTCTTTCAGCTATACTGAATATGACTATCCTTTTCACTGTGCTTAATAAAAGGATTGGGCCTTTTGATAAAAAGGATTTGAGCAATTCTTTTTTAAAAATCGTTTTGGCTTCCTCATGTATGGGGGTCTTATTGCAGATTTTTCTTTTCTTATATCAGGTGGACTTAGATAATGGTAATTTAATCCAGAAGTTGGTCTTGGTAGTTCTGATGGTTATAGTCTCTCTGGTTAGCTATGCTTTAATTGCCAGTCTTTTGAGAATAAAGGAAGTCAAGCGAGTATTAGGAATCTTTAGATTCAAGGGATAAAAGATTGAGACGCAGACCGGCCCTTTTAGCATTATTGGCTTATGTTTCTGGAATTCTCCTGGGGAATTATCTGAACTTATCTACCCTGATCTTACTTTTTCTGATCTTGAGTTTATTTTTTCTGACCTTTTTCTATCAACAAGAAAAAAAATTTGTGGTTATTCTTATAACTTTTCTCTTAGCCTTAACCGGGTTCTGGAGATACGAGTTAAAGACCAGTGATTTACCCTTAAACCACATATCTAATTTCACTAAACTATATGGGAAAGTAGAGTTGAGCGGAGTTATCTCCAAAGACCCGGATATCAGGGAGGATAAAACCTTTTTGGAGGTAGATACCAGGGAACTGTCTTTTAATCAGAAAAAGATTAAAACCACAGGTAAAATCCTTTTGAAAATCAAACATCCGACCAACCTTTTCAACTATGGAGATTTGATTCATCTGAAGGGTTATCTCTATTCCCCCTTCCCTCCAAAAAATCCAGGAGCTTTTGACTATAAAAAGTACCTTAGCTCTAAGGAGATCTTCGGATGCATGAATTTGCAGAGCGATTCTGAGGTTAAGATTTTGGATAGAGGGGAGGGTAGTTTTTTTATCTCAAAGATAATTCTTCCGGTAAGACATCATATTCTCAGCTTCTTTAAAAGAAACCTGAGCGGGTCTCACCAGGCGATTCTTTGTGGTTTTGTCTTAGGGGAGAGGAGGGGTATACCTAAGGAGATCTATAAGCTTTTCACCGATACCGGCACCCTTCATCTTTTAGCTATCTCCGGCTCAAATGTGGCTTTGGTGGTTATTATCTTTTTCGCGCTTTTCAGACTGTTGAGGATACCATTCCGGATTTCGTTGTTTTTGATTTTTCCGCTGATCTTAATTTTCTCTTTCGTGACCGCTAATCAGCCCTCAGTGGTTAGAGCCTCTATTATGACATCTTTTTTCCTTATTTCCCTCTTGGTGGAACGGGAAAGAGACCTTGTCAATATCTGGGCCTTAGCTGCTCTGGTAATACTTTTTGTGATTCCTTCAGCTCTTTTCGATGTTGGTTTTCAACTATCTTTTGCCGCTACCCTGGGTTTGATCGTCTGGGTTCCCAAATTGGAGAAGCTTCTCCTCTACAGGTTCAAGAATCGGTTTTTTAGATATTATATAGCACTTCCTTTTTTTGTTTCCCTCTCAGCCCAGCTTTTTACCTATCCTATTATAGCCTATTATTTTAATGCCATCCCTTTTTATTCACTTTTGGCTAATCTTTTAATTGTGCCGCTTACCGGTTTAGTAGTTATGGTAGGGGTAATTTCGCTTCTGGCAGGTCTTTTAAGTTTCGAGCTTTCTCTCTTATTTACTTCCTTCAACTGGCTGGGCTTGGAGCTTATAATAAAAATCTTATCTTTTTTCTCCTCTCTTCCTTTTGCAGTTTTAAAAATTCCCTCACCTTCATATCTTTTTATCTCAGCTTTTTATCTTTCTCTTTTCGTCATCGTTTTTCAAAAAAACCTGAAACGATTCGGGATAATTACACTTCTTTCAGTTTTATTCTTGATAAGCCTCTCCTTGATCTTTAATTTGCCAAGCCATAAGTCATCTGAGTTGAGAATTACCTATCTTTCAGCTGCAGCTGAGGCAGTTTTTGTAGAGGTTCCTCAGGGCAAAAAGATTTTGATAAATTTGGCAGAAAAACCTTGGGAGGTAGAAAGGATTATCCTTCCTTTTCTTTATAAAAAAGGGATAACCAAGCTCGACGTTTTGATCCTTACAGATGAAAGGGAGTTAGAAGGAAAACTTTCGGAGCTTCTCAGAGAGGTAAAAGTGAAAGAGATCTGGGTGAATAGGGAAAGGGGCTCAAGTTTAAAAGAACTCTATGGATCTAAGGTGCAGATCAAAGATTTAGAGGAGTTTAACCAGTTCTGGTCAAAGGTTAAGATTTTCTCGATTTATCCCGATAAAAAATCTGAAAGGGGGACTGTTGAAAAGGGCCCCTTTTTGATGCTAAGTTATGGGAAATTTAAGCTTCTACTGGCTGAAAATTCTTTGTCAGAAAGCTTAGTGCTTGAACTTAAACCTGATATTGTAAGTTTTAATCCACAGGAAGAAAATTTAGATAGGATAAATCGCTTTATTTCAGGTGAACAACAGACTGCTGGATTTATAATATCAGGCTATAAGAAGCTCAAATTTTTCAGGACTAATAAGTGGAAAAAGATTTTCCAGACTTCCAGACTGGGTGCGGTAACAATTGAGATAGACAGAAAAAGGTTTCAGATCAGAGCATTCCTGGGGAAAAGAAGATTAATCCATAATTTTTAAAATGAGTTTAACGGGCAATCTAAATACGGTCTCCTTTCCAGATCTATTACAATTGATCAGCTCCAGTAAAAAAACCGGTATGCTTACCCTTATGCGCCAGACTCAGAGAAAGGAAATCTATTTCCAGGATGGGAATATAATCTATGCTACCTCCTCTAACGCAGAGGAGGAGCTCTTAGGTAACCTTCTTCTGAGGTTAGGCAAGATCTCCCAGAAAGAGTTAGAGGAGGTCTTGAAGGTTCACCGCACTACAGGCAGAATGATAGGTGCGACAATTGTGGAGATGGGTTTTTTGAAAAAAGAGGAGCTTGTCGCCTGCTTGAAACTGCAGATCGAAGAGATCGTCTATAATCTTTTTAGCTGGAAAGAGGGTGATTTTACCTTTCAAGAGGGTAAAGGACCAGCAGAGGGACAGATAATCACCAACCTGAATACCATAAATGTTATTATGGAGGGGACCAGGAAAATCGATGAGATGTTAGAGATGCAGAAAAGTCTTCCCAAAGATGATGTGGCTCTGAGAGTAAATCCTAATCCCAAAATTGGAGGCGCTTCAATAAATTTAAGTTTAGACGAATTCAAGACCCTGATTATGGTGGATGGGGATAAGACCTATCCAGATATTTTAGAGGAAAGCCCATTAGGAGAGTATAATACTTCCAGAACTTTGCTGAGGCTATTGAACCAGGGGATAGTGACCCCGGGAGAAAAAACACGGACCAAAAAAGATAAAAAAAGAGAAGAAGCAGTTTTGCTGGAGATATTGCTTCAGGTTTTCTCTACCAGCTATTCAATCGTGGATAAAATCCTGGTGCAGAAGTTAGGCAAAGTTCAGGAGAGGCTCTGGGCCCGTGCTCTAAATCAAAAGAGATCTGCATTCCCGGTTTTAAATCTTCTGATGAAAAATGGAACCCTGCTTCAACCCAGAGAATTAGTTTTGAGCTTGAATAAGATTCCGCCGGAGGTAAAATTTCATCAGATTGCTCAGGGATTACAGGGTTTGCTTTTAGGTTATTTAAGTCTGGCTTATCATTTCTTAGGGGAGGATATCACCCGAAAAATGATCATCGAGATTAAAAAAAGCACAGCTCCTTATCTTTTAAAGGAGAGGGAAATTGTAAAGAAATATGATTTAGAGGATGATCTGTATAGAACTCTTAAGCTGGTTTTAAAAGGGGAGGAGATAGTTTAGGAGGGATATTTTGTTGAGACTTAAGTCAAAGCTGCACTTTGGATTAATAATCGGGCTTTTGGTCTTTTCACCTTGGAGAGATTGTCTGGCACAAGAGGAAAGCAAAATTGAGGCTTCTTTTTTGGGAACTTTGCTTACCTTCTTTATACTTTTAGTGTTAAGCGGCGGAATCTTTTTTTCTCTCAAGATCCATTCCCTGCTTAAAGGCGGGGAACTTTCCTCAGCCTGGATTTTCTCAGGCTTAGCCTTATCAATTTTGTTTGTCTCCACTTTTATGGAATTTCTGAGCAATTTAGGTGTAATAAATAACCTGCCCACTTTAGTTCTTCTTTTCCAGCTTTTGGGGTTTTTTCTTCTGGTTTTTGGATTGGTCATTTTAAAGAAGAAACTCAGTTGAACAAGAGCATCCTTCTTAAACAACCCTTTCTTTTTGAAGTAAAGTTATCCCTTTAAACTGTCGATAATTTTTATGGTGTATCTTTTTTAGAGAGAAAAGATTATGGCAGAATTGCTGGAGTTAGAAGAAAGAATAGAAAAGTGTCGAAAAATCCTTTCTGAACATCCGGACTCTCAGATATTTGCTGCTCTGGCAGAGGCTTACAGGAAAAAAGGAGAGCTGGATAAGGCGTTTGAGGCCTGTCGGAACGGTCTAAAAAACCATCCCGATTATGGAGCAGGCCATCTGATTATGGCTAAGATAAATTTTGACAGGGAAATGTATTCAGAAGCAGAGAAAGAGCTTCTTTTAGCTATAAAACTGGATGGCAGAACTCGGGTAACAGAACAGCTCTTTGCCCGAGTAATGATAAAAAAGGGTGAGTTTAAAGAGGCAAAAAGTATCCTGGAGAAACTTATCTCAACTGACAAGAGAAACTCAACCCTCAAATCGCTTTTGGAAGAAGTTAAGAAAGGCTTGAAGGAGGAAAGGAAAAGAGGGATAATTTTAAAGCCAGTAGAGGTAGTTTCACAGAAAGAAGAGAAGCCAGCAAAAATTGAGAAAGACCTACCCTATTCAGAAGCTCTTTTTTCTTTGACTTCCCTGCCAAATCTTATGGCCGCATTGGTGGTAGGCGAGGACGGCCTGGTTAGAGAAAACAGATTGAAAATCGATTTAGACCAGGAAAACTTGGGAGCGGCAATTGCAGAACTTTTCAGAGAGATAAAAGCAGGACTGCCCAAGATCGACTTCGGAAACCTTCAACAGTTCTTGCTGGAGACAGGAGATCTCAGTTTATGGATGATTAAACTGAAAAGGTATATCTTGTTACTGGTATGCAGGAACGAAGCCAATTTAGGGTATTTAAAAATAAGGGTTGACCAGATCTTAGAACGGCTGGCTGAAGAATGAAATTTTAAAGGGGCAAAAAATGGATAAAAAAAATAATCTTAAAGAATACAGGCAACTTCTTATACTTTCTGCCTTCCTGGCAGTTTTCCCGCTTCTCTTTTTTCCCAAGAATATAGGGGTAGAGATCAAACCACTTTTTCTTTTTTCAGGAGAATTCGTCTGGTACATTTTGATTTACTTCTTACTTTTTCCTTTTCTCTCCTTTTCTCTGAGCCTTCTGTATTCTTTTTTCAGCCTCTTCTTAAGAATCTTAATCAGCTTGTTCTTTGGAATGCTAATTTCTTTTATGTTCTCATATAATTTACTTTTAGCTCTGAAGTTGGGAATAGTAGTCTATCTTCCCTCGATTCTTTTTCAGATAGCTTTACTGCCTTTAGTTTTCAAGTTCTCCTTTGGTGAAAAAATCTTCAGACTGGAGAGGGGGAAAAGGATAGAGAGGTCCAAACCCTTGCCTGAGGTGAAGGAGGAATCGATTCCGCTTCATCCTAAGGCAGAGGCAAAAGAGAGTAATTTAGAAAATGCGCTGAGTTACCTTAAGGAGTATTCCGGGGTGGAGGGAGCATTTTTAGTAGACTCTGAGGGGTTAGTTGTGGGAGAAGAAAGTGAGGAAGGATTAGAAGGGGAAAAGATTGCCCCTTTGGCTTTAAGCCTGGAGGAGATGAACTCTTATTTTTTGAGGAAATTGGGAGAATCCGGAGCAGATAGGATTCAGCTCTTCACTCCCAAAAGATGGATAAATTTGAACCGGGTTTTAGATTTCACCCTGGTGACAATAGCCAGCCGGAATACAGATGAACTGTTAAATATTCGAATAATAAAATCAGCTGAGATGCTTAAAAAATTCTTAAAAGAAAGATATGGAAAACTCCTGAGAGCAGAGGAGGGAAAAAATGTATCAGATCTTAGAGGAGCTAAATAAGACCAGTGGTATCAGCGGAAGCATGCTGGTGGGAAATGATGGGATAATTATCGCCGCAGATTTAGACACCCGGTTTCAGGATGAGGCGGTAGGAGCTATGGCGGCTTCAATCATCAGCACGGTCCAGAAATCCTTAGAGAAATTGAAGACCTCCCCTTTAAAGCAGATGACCATTGAAGCCGAACAGGGGAAGCTCTTTTTGACAGATGTTGGCTTTGGGATATTAGTGGTTACCACTGAGCCAAATGTGAATGTGGGGTTAATCCGGCTGGAGATCAGGAACGCCGCTTCCAAGATTAAAGAACGGAATTTCTAAAAAAATAGCAAAAGATGGTCTCGATCAACTATGCTTTCAGAGAGATCTGCTGTAAGATAGTTTATTATGGACCGGGGTTGAGTGGTAAGACCACCAACCTCATTTATATACATAAGAAAGCCCCTTCTCAGACCAAAGGGGAGTTGATCTCTTTAGCTACGGATGCGGACCGAACGCTTTATTTTGATTTTCTGCCTTTAGACATTGGACAGGTCCAGGGGTTTTCGACCAAATTTCAGTTATATACAGTGCCAGGTCAGGTCTATTACAATGCTACCCGTAAGCTGGTTTTAAGAGGAGTGGATGGCTTAGTTTTTGTGGCTGATTCGCAGGCAGCCAAGTTAGAGGAGAATATCGAAAGTATGCATAATCTGATGGAGAACTTGGAGGAATACGGTTATGTTTTAGAAGAGCTTCCTATGATTATGCAATATAATAAAAGAGACTTAGAAGAGGTCTCCAGTATTGAGGAACTGGAGAGAGTTTTGAACCCCAGAGGGCTACTTTATTTTGAGGCTGTAGCAGTAAAAGGTGTAGGTATTTTCGATACCCTTAAATGTGTCAGCAAGCTGGTGTTAGAAAAAGCCAGGGGTAAATCTGAGCCAGAGGAAAAGAAAGAGTTGGTCTCAGTTGTTGCTCAGCCTAAGGTTTTTGTTCCGCCTTCAGCCAGAAAGGAAGAACTGGAGCTAAAATCTGTTCCCGAAAAAGTCTCTGAGTCGGAGGTTTTAGAAGAAAGAGCGGAAAAGGAGTTGGAGAAGGCTGAATCAGTAGATAAAGTGGAGGAAGTAGAACAAGTGGAACAAATAAAACCAATAGAGAAAGCAGAGAAGGTTGAGAAAATAGAGAAAATGGAGGAAGCGGAGAGAGTAGAGAGAGAAGAGAAAATAGAGGAAGTTGAGAAGTTGAAGGAAAAGACTCTGATCCAAAGTCAATCCGAGATCAAAAGGGAGACGCTTGAAGCCAAAAAAGCTCTGGAGAAAGAGATTCTGGAGCAACCAGCGGAGGTAGCCACAACTGAAAAAACCAAACATTTTTTACAGGAGAAAATTATCACTTCTCCAATGTTGAAACAAAAGAAAACTAAGTCCGCCTGGGGCGGATTCTTGTGGAGGTGGATAGAAAAAATAGCAGGCAGGAGGTAAAAATTGCAGGAGGATAACTTGATTATCTATGAGGATGAGATTGAGAAGATCGATCGAGCTTTGATCAAGCTGATCAAAGGGGCTGAGGCTAAATGTGCCCTCCTGGTAGATAAAGACGGTCATCTGATAACCCGTCAGGGCTTTACCCACTCCCTGGACACAACTGCTCTGGCAGTACTTCTGGCAGGTAGCTTTGCCTCTACCCGGGAGATCGCTCGCCTGGTTGGAGAACCAGAATTTTCAGTTCTTTTTCATCAGGGGAAAAGGGACCATATTCATATCTCCCTGGTAGGGGAAAGGTCGATCTTGGTGATCATCTTCGACGATCGTACTACCATAGGTATGGTAAGGCTCTATGCCAAGGAGTGCGGTGAAGAGTTAGCTTCTATTTTAGTACAGGCTCTTCAAGGGAAAAAGAAAAGCGAACCAGCAATTGATTCTGACTTCACCGCATCAGCTGAGGACAGGCTTAATGATATCTTTAAAGATGAGAACTGATTAGCCTTAGCTTTGCCATTTTCCGATCTCAAGACTCAAATTCGAGGAAACGGATCCGTAGGACAGGGTAAGAACTATGTTTGTGGAATTAGGGGAGATGCTGGTCAGGGCTGGCAAGATCAGCCAGGAACAGTTTGAGAAAGCTTTAGAGCTACAGAAAAAAGGGGAAGACAAGTTAGGGCAGATCCTGGTGAAGATGGGTGCTATCCAGGATGAAGAGGAGCTGTCTGAATTTGTGGGAAGGCAGCTTAACATAGGTGCTCTAAGGCTTTCGGATATCGAACTCAATCCTGAGGTGATCAGGCTTATACCTGCAGATATAGCCAGGAAATTTAATGTCATTGCGGTAAGCAAATTAGGTCGCACCTTGATAGTAGCCATCTCAGACCCTAATAATATCTATGTATTAGATGCAATAAAATTCATCACCGGCTTAAGTATTCAGCCAGTCATCAGTCCGGAAAGAGCTATCCAGAAAGCTATTGAGACCCACTATAAGGAAAGCTCTGGAATTGACGAGATCCTAAAAGGACTGAAAGATGAGGAATTGGAGGTCATCGAGGCCTCAGAAGAGGTTCCCACAGAGCAGGACCTTCGCTCAGCAGTTCAGGATAAGCCTTTAGTCAAATTAGTAGATGGAATTATTTCTGATGCTATTAAAAGAGGAGCTTCAGATATTCATATTGAGAGCTATGAGAAAAGGATCAGGGTAAGATACCGGCTGGACGGTAACCTGCAGGAGATGTCCCCCTTACCCTTCAAATATCGGGCGGCTATAGTCTCCAGGGTGAAAATTATGGCAGACTTGGATATCTCGGAGAGAAGGCTTCCTCAGGACGGCAGGATCAAGGTCAAAGTGCGAGATCGGGCGGTTGATATTAGGGTTTCAGTCCTGCCCACTATCTTCGGAGAAAAGGTGGTTATGCGTATCCTGGATCCCCGAAGCTTGAAGGTGGATCTTACTAAATTGGGGTTTCCAGAAAAGGGGTTAGAACAGTTCTCTCAGACGATCAGGTTGCCCTATGGAATGATTCTGGTAACTGGTCCTACCGGCAGCGGTAAGACCACTACCCTGTATTCTGCTTTAAAACAGATCAATGACCCGGATATAAATATCATTACAGCTGAAGATCCAGTGGAGTTTAATTTTGATGGCATAAATCAGGTGCAGATAAAGAGTGATATCGGTTTAACCTTTGCCGCCAGCCTGAGGTCTTTTCTGCGTCAGGATCCGGATGTTATCATGGTGGGAGAGATAAGAGATGGGGAGACAGCTGAGATAGCTATTCGAGCTGCTCTAACCGGGCATTTAGTCTTCTCCACTGTGCATACTAATGATGCGGCCAGCACTATTAATAGGCTGGTAGATATGGAGGTGCCAAATTATCTGGTGGCTTCAGCAGTGAAGTTGATTATGGCTCAGAGGATGGTAAGGAAGATCTGCAATTATTGCAAAGAAGAAGTTAAAGTAAGTCCAGAGACCCTGGAAAGATTAGGTGTTCCGGAAAAGGAGATCAAAGATTTCAAGGTTTATCAGGGAAGAGGTTGTCAGGAATGTAACAACACCGGTTTTTCAGGCAGGACCGGTCTGTTTGAGATTATGCCGATCACCCCAGCTCTTGAGAGAATGATCCTAGAAGGTAAACCCAGCCAGGAGATAAAAGAGTATGCCCTTTCTGAGGGTATGCTGACCTTAAGAGATGCTGCATTGGAAAAACTTAAAAATGGGATAACTACTATAGAAGAGGTTATTGCTGAGACTACGATTTAAGATTAAAAAAGGGAATAGTAATATTTTTCGTAGCGTCAGGGTTTATCCCTGACGTTTTTTTCCTTAAACCTCACCCTTTGTCCCTCTCCTTAAAAAGGAGAGGGAGAAATAAGCATGCGATGTTTCTGTTCGTTTTTGGACGCTCCGAGAAATTTAGAAAATCATAGCGCGGACCTTTCAGGGTTGCCTCGAAAATTCGTAGAGACGCATTGCAATGCGTCTCTACTTGGATTTGTAGTTAAGATTTTTGTAGGGCAAGCCTTGAGGTGTATTATCAACCTACATCGGTAACAGAAGTATCAATTTACATGGGTAACACCTTTAGGCATGTTATATTCTTGGTTAAGAATCAGGAGGTAAACATGCCATGGGATAATAAAAGCATATTTGAACAGAGGTGGCTCATGTTACAAAAATTCTTCAAAGAGAAAGCTCCTGTAACCAGGATATCAAGAGAGTTTGGAGTTTCTCGCAAGACCTTCTATAAGTTCAAGCATCGCTTTGCAGCTGAAGGAGTTATAGGTTTAAAAGATCGTAGTCGTGCTCCTCACCATAGACCCAGAAAGATTCCTCCTATAGTGGAGGAGGCAATTGTGGAGCTTCGTTTTAAACATCCAGATTTCGGACCTGTTCGCCTCCAGGCGGAACTAAAAAAAAGATTTGTAGGGACAGAACAGTGTTCTGTCCTTACGCTTAGTCTGGAGAGATTGAAGGGATTTTTTTTGCGACCCTGAAAGGGTCGCCCTACGAAAACCTTTCCCCAACTCTCTCCTTGGAAAGGAGAGGGAATAAAATTGTAGCGTTAGCCTTTATGCCCGACGTTTTTTTCTTAATATAAATTCCTTGCAAATCGAATCTTTGGTTTTTATATTAGTTTTCAGACGGAAGAGGATGGGATCTGGTGGTCCTCGCGGACTTCAAATCCGTCGTCCCCGACTAAAAAATCGGGGTGGTGGGTTCGATCCCCACCCCTTCCGCTCCAGAATGGATCCATTAGGACAATTTTTAGTTTTAAAAAATTATGGAGACTAAACCAAAAATCAGACTGACTGCTCTGGCATCAAGTTTCGGGTGAGCGGCAAAGTGCAGTCCTCAGGACCTGACGCAGGTGCTGCGTCATCTGCCCAAGATAAAAAATAGCAAGGTGCTGATCGGTTATAACAGCATAGATGATGCTGGAGTATATAAGCTGAGTAAAGATTTAGCCCTGGTGCAGACCGTGGATTTCTTCCCTCCGGTGGTGGACGACCCATATGACTTTGGCTCCATAGCCGCAGCCAATGCCTTAAGCGATATCTATGCTATGGGAGGAAAACCGCTCTCTGCTTTGAATATTGTAGGATATCCCAAAAAGCTTATGCCTTTATCTACTTTAGAGGAGATTTTAAAGGGGGGAGCAGATAAAGCCAAAGAAGCTGGAGTGTCTATCATCGGAGGACATACTCTGAAAACTGAGGAGCCTATCTATGGGCTTGCAGTAAATGGGACAATTCATCCAAAGAAGATAGTAAGTAATGCCGGGGCAAAGCCTGGAGATCTGCTTATTCTAACTAAACCCTTAGGCAGTGGGATTATCACCACAGCTATAAAACTGGGTAAGGTTCCTCAAAAAGTGGTCAGAGAGGTTATAAAAGTAATGAGTGAACTGAATAAAGCCGCATCTGAGGTTATGCTCAGATTTGAAGTAAAAGCCTGCACCGACATCACCGGATATGGGTTTTTAGGTCATCTTTACGAGATGACCACTGCTTCTAAAATGGGTGCTAAGGTTTATTTATCCCAGATACCAATTCTTGAGTATGCCTGGAAGTTGGCTGAACAGAAACTCGTTCCTGGAGGGACCATCTCTAACCGGAATTTTATGGAAGGTAAAGTTTTCTGGGGAAAAGATATCTGTGAGGAAGCTAAATTGGTCCTCTGCGATGCCCAGACCTCTGGAGGGTTATTGATCAGTGTATCAAGGAATAAAGCTCAAAAGCTTCTAAATTCTTTGCGAAAAAGAGGGGTTAAAATTTCTGCCTTTGTGGGCGAGATTATCAAAGATAAAAGATGCCGCATAAAAGTAGAGTGGTAAAAAGTAAAAAGCTCAGACAGATTCCCAGCATTGAGGAGATTTTGCAATCTGAGAAACTGCAGGAGTTTATCTTTTTACTTTCCAGGCCTCTGGTAACTCAAATCAGCAGAAAAATTGTAGATGAGATAAGAAAAAAGATAAGGGAAAAGAGCTTCAGTTTTTCTAAAGAAAAAATTATCACTGCAATTTTAGAAGAGCTGGAGGCTTTAGCTTCTGAGACTTTAAAGCCGGTAATAAATGGGACCGGGGTGATAATCCATACTAATTTAGGTCGGGCACCTATAGGCGAAAATATTTTAAAACATATCACCGAGGTAAGTAAAAACTATTCTTCTTTGGAATATGATCTTAAAAAAGGGAGAAGGGGAGAAAGGACTATATTTTTAGAAAGGTTGCTGGGTGAGCTTTCAGGAGCAGAAGGTGCTTTGGTGGTGAATAACAATGCCGCGGCGGTTCTTCTTATTCTCTCAGGCTTAGCCAAGGGGAAAGAGGTTATTATCTCCAGAGGTGAATTGGTTCAGATAGGGGGAGGTTTTAAAATCCCGGAGATTCTTGCTGAAGGCGGGGCGATTATGAAGGAGGTTGGAACAACTAACCGTACTTCCTTTATCGATTACCAGAGAGCTATAAGCAAAAATTCAAAGATGCTTTTGAAGGTACACAAAAGTAATTTCAGGATGTCTGGATTTGTAGAGGAGGTCTCAATTGAAAAGTTAGTGGACCTGGGTAAGAAAAAACGTTTGATAGTGGTTGAAGATCTGGGAAGTGGAGCAGTCCTTTTCACTGAAAATTTTGGGCTGGGACATGAGCCCAGGGTTTCAGAGGCAGTATCTGCTGGAACAGATTTGGTTTGTTTTTCAGGGGATAAGCTCTTAGGTGGACCCCAAGCCGGGGTTATCGTAGGTAAGAAAAAATACATAGAGTTTCTGCGAAAACATCCTTTATATCGTGCTCTCCGGCTGGATAAGATGGTTATCGCTGGTTTAGAGCAGGTGGTTTTGAGTTATCTTAAAAAAGAAGAGGAGAAAATTCCTATCTGGAGAATGCTTTCAACTTCTTTAGATACCTTAAGAAAAAGAGGGGAGGAGATTTCGGGAAAATTAAGTAAGCTTGGAATCTCGGTTTCCTTAAAAGAGAGCAAAAGCACTGTTGGAGGTGGCTCCCTGCCAGGTGAGACTCTTCCAACTATAGTATTATCCTTAGATTCGCAAACTCCTCCAGTAATTTTAGCTGAAAAATTTCGCAGTTTAGATTATCCGATAATCGGACGGATCGAGAAGAATAGATTCGTTTTAGATTTAAGAACGATCTTCCCGCAACAGGATGAAAAAGTTTTTGTGGGAATAAAGAAGATACTTTTTTCCGTCGGGACGGTCACTTGAAAAAGTAGGGGTTCAAATTTTTGAACTCTTACATCAAATTTTTTCTGTCAGGTCAGAGGCACCTGAGGGACACTTGAAATGTCATTCTGAGTCCCGTCAAGGGCGGGAGGAAGAATCTAAGTAAGTTCAATTTTATAGATTCTTCGGTCGTCCCGCATAATGCGGAACTCCCTCAGAATGACAAACTCAGAGTAATGCTATGTTCGTAATCGGAACTGCCGGGCATGTGGATCATGGCAAATCTGTTCTGGTTCTGGCACTGACCGGTATCGACCCGGATAGGTTGCCAGAGGAGAAAAGAAGAGGAATGACTATTGATCTAGGGTTTGCCTGGCTTCCTTTAGCAGATGGAACTGAAGTAGGGATAGTGGATGTGCCCGGACATGAGAGATTTGTTAAGAATATGATTGCGGGTGTGGGTGGAATTGATGCCGCACTTTTAGTTATTGCGGCTGATGACGGCTGGATGCCGCAGACTCAGGAACATTTGGAGATATTAGAGCTCTCAGGAGTTAAGGAAGGGATTGTGGTTATCAACAAGATCGATTTAGTAAAGGAAGAGTGGCTCAATTTAGTAGAGGAGGATATCAGGCAGAAACTAAAAGGCACTGCACTGGAGAAATCAGTTATACTCAGAACTTCTGCCACTCAGAAGATCGGGATTGAGGAGTTGAATAATCAGATTCAGAAGCTTATAAGTAGATTAAAAGCCAGAAAAGATATTAATAAACCCAGGCTTTATATTGATAGGGTCTTTACTATGCCGGGGAGGGGAACAATTGTCACCGGTACTTTGATCGATGGCTCTTTTAAAGTGGGGCAGGAAATGGAGATTGCTCCTCAAGGGATAAGGTCACGCATAAAAAATATTCAAAGTTACAAAAAACAGGTAGATGTTGCAGGTCCGGGAACCAGGGTGGCTTTGAATCTGATTGGAGTGGAAAAAGAAAAGATTAAAAGAGGAGATGTGATAGTTAATCCTGGAACTGCTATTCTCACCTCTTTTCTGGATATAAAGGTAAAGATACTTCCTGATGCTCCCTACAGTTTGAAACATGGTTCAGAACACCTTTTTATGTTAGGCACCTCAGAGATTTTGGGAAGAGTAATCCTTTTAGGTGAAGATCAGCTTAAGCCTGGCCAGAACGGATTTGTTAGGTTTAAATTAAGGGAGCCGGTCTTAGCCAGAATAGGAGACCATTTTATTTTAAGATTACCCTCCCCGGCCAGGACACTTGGAGGAGGGATAGTTTTAGATATCTTCCCCTCAAAGCTTAAAAGGAAGGATAAGGAGCTTAGATCATTTTTAGCCCGAAGAGAGAGTTTAGATTTAGTTGAGCTGATTTTAACCGAGCTTAAAAAAGTCGATTTTCTGACCAAGGCGGAGATCCTTAAAGCCTCTATCTTCAGTTCAGAGGAGATTGATAAAACCTTAACTTCTCTAGAAAACAAAAAAGAAATAATACTAAAAGGAAATAAGGTTATAGATAAAGGAAAGTGGGAGAAGCTCTTGTCTAAGATTTTTGAAATGGTGAAAAAAGAACATCTGGATAGACCTTACATCTATGGGTTGCGGATCTCAGATCTGGTTTCGAGGATTAAATTTAAAGAAAAACTGGTCTCTGAAGGTTTAGATCACCTTTTATCTACTGATAAGTTAAAGCAAAAAGAAAACTTTTTATCTCTGCCAGAACACCATCCTCAATTGAATGAAAAACAATCTCTTTTAGCTCAAGAAATTTTAAAAAAATTTGAGAAGAGCCGATTCTCTCCTCCAACCAAAGGCGAGTTTTTGGAGGAGAATCTGGATTACCAGAAAATCCTTCTTTTCCTGCTTCAGCAGGAGAAGCTTGTAGAATTAAAAGAAGGGATTCTTTATAGAAAAAAAGATTTTGAAGAGATAACCGGAAAGATTAAAGAATTTATTAAAAGAAATGGACCTTCCACAGTAAGCCAGATAAGAGAGCATCTTAATATAACCCGTAAATATGCAGTTCCGATTTTAGAAAAATTAGATGAGTTGGGGATTACTCAGAGAGAAGGGGATAAAAGGATTTTGGCTAAATAGAAGTAGTAAGTAATAGGTTTTGGGTTAACCTCTCCCTAACCCTCTCCTTAAGAAGGAGAGGGGAAAGTAGTGTCACATGGCTTTATGCCAGACAAAAGAGTCTTAGGCTGTCATTGCGAGCCCCCGTAGGGGGCGAAGCAATCCGTTTACTTTGTGGAGATTGCTTCGTCGTCCAGATGGACTCCTCGCAATGACAGGGTGGTTTAATAGTTACACCTTGCCCGCAAATAGGGTAAATCAACCCACTTTGAGGGAAACATGGGTTTACCTATTCAGAAGTTGTTCCCAGCAAACCCGGATACAGATTCCACAAACTTCATTCTCAAGGCCTAGGTTTTTCAGATGCAAGAGGCATTTTTGCCTGTAATCTTTCTTGTTTTTAAGAAAAGGGCAGATCTTCACACAGGTTTGACAATCCCCGCAGTCCTGAAGGACTCTTTTTATTGATTTTATCTCATAAGGGACAAAAGCAGTTGAGAGCCTTAATGCAGATCCTTCCTCAGGGGTAACTAACAACCCGGATTTACCTCTCCAGCCTAATCCAGCTACTTCCGCAAATGCCCGGTGGGAAACACAA
>Ga0209979_1002527_pt1 | contig 17366 bp, 13 predicted proteins | sample AnhtaG_FD_183114 | JGI IMG/M metagenome (GOLD analysis project Ga0209979, IMG submission 183114) | Deep subsurface microbial communities from Anholt, Denmark to uncover new lineages of life (NeLLi) - Anholt_01485 metaG (SPAdes) (version 2) | ecosystem: Environmental > Aquatic > Marine > Oceanic...
AACCTGTGGCCTTAGGTTTCCTTGCAGCAGCGCTGCTACTTATTATTCCTTTCATAAGCTCCGCCCTGGCTGCTCTTGTTACACGATTGTTTAGCCCGCTGGTTAGCTTTTTGCGGAAAGGCAGGCGAACCTTTCTGGTTGTCGCCATATCGCTGCTGGTGTTCGCCGTACTGTTTATCTTCCGCTCCAGAGCGCATGTCTACGGCGACGGATTCTACATACTGGGCGCGGTGGCCGACCCCGAGGGGCTGAAGCTCTTTGGGCAGTCGTATCTTCAGGTGCTCTCAATGGTACTGTATCACTATTCCGTTCCCGGATTAGGGTATGCTCTGGGGTTGTCGGCAGAAACCGCCTTTGCAATTGTCAACTGCGTTGGCGGCGTGGTGGGCATCTGGGCTCTGTATCGAATATCCTGTTTGCTCGCTATAGATACAGCCAGCCGCTGGCTCATCTTTCTTGGCTCCCTGACAAGCGGTGCGGTGATCCTTTTTTTCGGATACATTGAGCACTATACGTGGGCAACATCGCTGGCGCTATGGGCACTGTACTTCACGATTCGGCACGTCCAGGGGCATAAAAGCGCAGGAAAAGCAGTCCTGTTCGCGCTCCTGGCAGCCGGATTCCATCTGATCGTGTTGCCGTATCTGGCGATTGTAATAATGTCAATTAGCGCTAAAAAATCGTCCTTTAATAAGCTGCTGTTCGGTACTCCCTTTACAATGCTCTTTGCAGCCATTGTGCTCGGGTCCGTGGGTCTCGCCGTCCTGGTGCAGTTTACCAGGCTGCCGGACGTGTTTGTTCCGCTGTGGCCTCTTCCCGATAACTCGTATTGGGCCTTGTCCTGGGCACATCTGAAAGACATTTTCAACCAGGCGATCCTGGTGGCGCCCCTTGGCACCGCCTTTCTGATCTTTTACTTTTTTGCAAAAAGGCCGAGCTCCAGCTCACCCGCCCCTGAAGGACGAATCCTTGCCGGTGTTTCACTACTTACTTTTCTCGCCTCCTTCTGGATCGATCCTGAGCTCGGGGCTGTGCGCGATTGGGATCTTCTGTCGTTTTACGGGTTTCCCCTGTCGTTGTGGGGTCTATATCGTCTGACTCAAATGATTCCCCGCCGGCAGTCCCTGCATACACTAATCGTTCCGGTCATTATCACGGGAATGATTCACCTGTCACCCAACCTGCTTGAAAAGACCAACCTCAAAACTGCTACCCTTCACCTGGACCGGATGCTGTGGGACTCCCCCCAGTATCAAGTTAATTATCAGAAGGCACAGCGTGCCATGGTATGGGGTACGATCCTCCGTGACTCTGCCGATGAACCGGAGCTTGCCGTCAAGTATTTCAGGCGCCGTCTTGCCGCTGACTCGACCAGTATCACTTCGTGGTTTTGTATCGGGGACTGGTTTATCAGCCGGAAGGAATACGACTCGGCCGCGTTCTACCTGCGCCATATGGCTTCCCTAAATCCGTCCAACACGGGGTATCTGCTCAAACTGGCTGTCGTTGAAGCTGAGGCACGGAATTATGATATTGCTCAGGCGATCATGCGGCAATGTGTGTCCCTTGCCCCGGAGGATTATCGCTTTCAGTTGGCTGCCGGACTGATTGCCTCGGCAGCCGGTAACAAGGATGAAGCCCTTCTTTATTACCGGACGACTCAACGGTTGGCTCCGGATGCCGATGGTCTGGCGCTGAACATGGGGCTGCTCTACTTACAGTTGAAACAGTACGACTCGGCCTATGTTTACCTGAAACTGGCCCAGGAAAGGTCGCCCCAAAATGAATCGATCTACCGACCTCTGCTTATGGCGCAAGTTGCTCTGGGCAAACTCGACGAAGCCGGTCGGACCTTTGAGTTCTATCGACGGATGTTTCCGGGCACTCCCGGATTAGAGGGTCTTCTGCCTGAGGATCGGAAGCCGTGAACCGGGGAGAAGCATTAGACGTTTCGACACGTCATGGTTCGATTTTCGTTAAGAAGGATCTTACAAGGGCTTTCCCCTTGTAGTCAAGCGGCTTGACAGAAGATTGTGTCCAGCTTAGCTTGCTCGTGATATGAGCCAACGAATAGTCCAGGTGGATGCCTTTGCCGACCGGCCGTTTGCAGGGAATCCCGCCGCCGTCTGTATACTGGACGGCCCTGCTGAGGAAACCTGGATGCAGCAGATAGCCGCCGAAATGAACCTGTCGGAAACGGCGTTTCTTTATCCTGACGGCGACGGGTATCAACTGCGCTGGTTCACTCCTGCTGTCGAAGTTGAGCTGTGCGGCCACGCCACGTTGGCCAGCGCCCACGTCTTATGGGAAGAAGGACATTTGCAGCCGGATCAACAAGCGCGGTTCTTTACCAAAAGCGGGCTACTTACCGCTAACAGGGCTGGTGATCTGATCAAAATGAATTTCCCCGCTCAACCCGTGGCGCCGTGCGACAGTCCGCCTGAGTTGCTCGGGGCGCTGGGAGTCAAGGCCGTCTTTGTGGGAAAGAGTCAGTTCGATTACCTGGTTGAGGTTGACTCGGAAGAGGCTGTTAGAAATTGCCGACCTGATTTCATCAGTCTGGGACAGTTGTCCAGAGGAACAATCATCACCAGTCGCGCTGCTGGGGGCAAGTACGATTTCGTTTCGCGTTTTTTTGCGCCCGCGGTGGGCATCAACGAGGACCCCGTGACCGGCGCCGCCCATTGCCAGCTTGGACCATACTGGTCGACCAAAATGAAAAAACGCGACTTGGTCGCTTATCAGGCCTCGGCACGCGGGGGCGAAGTGCATATTCGCGTTGAAGGCGACCGCGTTATTCTCGGCGGCACAGCCGTTACGGTAATGCATTGTAAGCTGGTCTGAGCGTCGCCACCGGTGCGCCAAATCTGGTTGCATTCAATATTGAAATCGGTTAAATATGTCGCAGTAACAGATAACGAGTCTGAAAGGAGAACTCAAAATGATAAGCAAAATCGAAAAACTGTTGGGAAGCGACAAAGACCTGCTCACCTATGAGTGCAAAGGCATTCCCAAATCGCGCCTGCATTTACCGGGCCCGGATTTTATTGACCGCGTCGTTAGCCAGAGCGACCGCCCGCCGGCAGTCCTGCGCTCACTCAACTGGCTTTTCAACAACGGTCGGCTGGCCGGTACCGGCCATGTTTCGATCCTGCCGGTCGACCAGGGGATCGAGCATTCCGGCGGCGCTTCGTTTGCCCCCAACCCGGATTATTTTGACCCGGCCAAGATTGTCGAGCTGGCCATCGAGGGCGGCTGCAACGGTGTGGCATCAACTTTCGGAGTGCTTGGCTCCATCGCTCGCAAGTATGCGCACAAAATCCCCTTCATTCTTAAGCTGAATCACAACCAGATGCTGACTTATCCCAACAAACCGGACCAGGTCATGTTCGCCAGCGTCGAGAACGCCTTTCACATGGGCGCCGTAGGGGTCGGGGCGACAATTTATTTCGGCGCCGAGGAAAGCATGCGGCAACTTCAGGAAGTGACCGAGGCTTTCTCCACGGCCCACGAGCTGGGCATGTTTACCGTCCTCTGGTGTTACCTGCGCAACCCGGCTTTCAAGGCCGACAAGGACTACCATGCCGCCGCCGACCTGACCGGCCAGGCCAATCATATCGGGGTGACAATCGAAGCTGACATCATCAAACAGAAACTGCCCGAGAACAACGGCGGCTTCACCGCCCTGAATTTCGGCAAGACCCACAAGAAGGTGTATGAAGAACTGACCTCAGACAACCCGATTGACCTCACTCGCTACCAGGTAGCCAATTGCTACATGGGCCGCATCGCGCTGATCAACTCCGGCGGAGCTTCAGGTGGAGCCAACGACCTCGCTCAGGCGGTCAGGACGGCGGTGATCAACAAACGCGCTGGCGGCACCGGGCTTATATCCGGCCGCAAGGCCTTCCAGAAACCAATGAAAGACGGCGTCGAGCTGCTCAACGCCATACAGGACGTGTATCTTTGTAAGGAAGTGACGGTGGCGTAGGGGTCCGCGATCACAGATCGCGGCCACACAGGCCACGCCTGTCGCTGCTTGAAAAAAATTTAAACAACTTTTGACATGAACTCGTCCCGTATAAAAGGGTTATAAAAGTAGAGGTGCGAGATGAAAAGAAAAAAGATAATTTCAGAGATCAGCATTACAATAATTTTCTTAATTATTGCCACATTCGGCTATTTTACAGTGTCTTATAGTGCAGATATAGGAGATGGTACTTTCCCCGCAAGGGTAGAGAATACCAACATAGTTCCCTTTGTAGACAAGAGTGGCTTTCTTGATAAGGCTTCTACCCTTGCAGAGTCATTTTGTTTGATCGGAACATTAGATACTTGCAATGGTGGCGAAGTGGTATCATACGATACTGATAATAATGGATTTGTGGAAGTAATCTACGAGAAGAAGTTATCAGGAGTTTACCCTGCCATATTCTATGAGAATAGAAATGGAAATTTTACACTTGTTCATACTTTAGGTGTATATGGGCCAGTTTGGGACGTTGGTGATTTTGATGGGGATGATAAGGCAGATCTTCTTACTCAATATGTTAACGAAGTAAGAATCTACGAATCACCGGATGCAAATTCCTATCCAACCACTCTAGTTTGGTCAGCTCCGCTTTCAGCGCCAATTTGGTGCCATGCCAAAGGAGGACTTGATTTAGATCGTGATGGGATGAAAGAGATAATCGTAGTAAATAACGGCTTCGACCACACTGTGAGAATCTATGAAAACGATGGTGATAATCTCTATCAACTTGTTTATGAAACCCCAGTAATTCCTGGGCCCCAGAGCAGTGTACTGACTGGCGATTTTGACAATGATGGCTTGGTGGAATTCTTGGCAGCTCATAGAGGCGGGGCGCCAATGATTATCTATGAAAATATTTCTGACAATAACTATCAACAGACAGCAGTGGTCGCTTTTGATAAGGATAATGGCTATGCTGGCCTAGGTGATGATTTAGACGGCGATGGCCTACAGGAACTTATTCTAGGCGGAGAGATTCTTAGTGACTGTAGGGATTATGTGACTTTTTTTGAGAGCGACGCTGATAATAGTTTTATTGAAACATATGAGATAGAGTTCCCATTTGATAATGTTTGTGGTAATCTAGTTAGACCTTCAGCGGGGAACGTAGTGGGTGATGTTAATTCAGAGTTGGTGCTTGCAAGATACAGAGATTGGAGAGTATATGAGCCAACAGGAGATAATCAATATGAAGAAATTTATTCACAGGAAGAGCCGTCGCGCCTTGCTGGACAATTATTTTTAGCAGAAACCAATGGTAACGGTTACCAGGAGATAATTATTGCAAGCCGATATATAGGGCTAACAAAGGTTTATGAGGCGCGTGAATCTTGTTTTATCTGTGGTGACGTCGACGGAAGCGGTTCTGTTAACGTGGCCGACCTCACGTATCTTGTCGATTACTTGTTCTTTGATGGTCCTCCTCCGCTTGTTATGGAAGCAGCCAATGCCGATGGCGAGGGTGGGGTAAACGTTGCTGATTTGGATTATATGGTTAATTATCTCTTCTTTGGAGGTCCTAAGCCTGATTGCGCACCTATAGAGTAGTTGATTCATAAATCCGAAACGAGACTTAAATCGGCTGGGTGGCCCACCTTTTAGGTGGGTTGTATATTGCGAACTCAAGGACCCCGTGGTGGCCCACCATTTATGTATGGTGGGATCGTAGCGGACAGAGTGCATATAGGCCGGATGGCCCGCCGCTGTCGGGTAGGCAGCCACTCTTGCTTTAGGAATCTTTAATTGTTACATTAAATAGATATGTTAACGTGTGGTTATGCAGGCTGTATAATGATCGTGAGACAATAACGTGGCGCTTAAGGAGCAACAAAGATGCGAGTTTTTACAGCTATAATTGAGAAATGCCCTGACACCGGTCTGTTTGTCGGGTTTGTCCCCGGTTTTCCGGGAGCTCATTCTCAGGGGGCGACGCTTGATGAATTGAACAGGAATCTCAAGGAAGTCATTGAGATGTTGCTGGAGGATGGAGAGCCCGAACTTGAAGGAGAGTTCGTGGGTATTCAGAACGTCGTGGTGACGTAGTCATGGGGAAAGTCCCGGTCCTCAAGCCAGGAGAGGTTGTCGCGATCCTTAAGAGCCTTGGATTTCAACAAGTCCGGCAGAGAGGGTCTCACAAGCAGTTCCGCCACCACGACGGGCGTTGTACGACGGTGCCTTTCCATTCGGGCAGAGACATTTCTCCGATCTTACTCCGGCAAATTGCCAAGGACATCAGGCTCACGATTGATGAGTTCCTGCAACATCGATGATCTCTGACGTGTGGCCGCGATCTGTGATCGCGGTCATCCTATGGTCTGGAAGCTCAAGCCCACTTGGTGGCTTGACATTTTGCTTGAATCAAAAATCCGTCGATCGTATCCTTGTCTGTGTCTAACTTGCGCTGGTTTCAAACTGGGACAGAACTGTAAGAAAAATCTGCTATTTGTCTTTGATTCTCATGCTACTGCTGTCGCCGGCAGTATTGGCGCAAACTGATAGCGCAGCGACGGACACTGTCAACGACAGTCTGACCGAATGTGATTCGGCAGTCGTCGACACAAGTATGCAATCTGGGCTGGGTGGCCGCGATCTGTGATCGCGGTCCGCCTTTGGCGGACAATGAACAAAACACGACACATCAGTTTCAATGAGCCCGGACATGCGCATTTTCTTACGTTCAGTTGTTTTCGCCGTTGCCAACTGTTTACAGACAACTGTGCTTGCCGTTTTCTGGCGCAGTCAATCGACCGAGCGCATGATCTGCTTGAGTTCGATCTGTGGGCATACGTATTTATGCCTGATCACATTCATCTGCTCATCCGGCCTTGGCAGCCAGAGTATTCGATGCCACAGATTCTCAGCGCAATCAAGGGGCCATTTGCGAAACGACTATTGAAGACTGGAAAGCGCGACATCCATATCGACTCAAACGGCTGCAAACCCGTACGCCAACTGGCTTTGGCTATCGCGTCTGGCAGCGGGGCGGCGGCTTTGATCGGAATCTTTATTCGCATGATTTGATTTGCCGGGCGATCTAAATATTGAGGATAATCCGGTACGTAAGGGGCTTGTCTCTGATCCCACGAAGTGGCGTTGGTCGAGCGCCCGAGCCCGCTTGGGACAGTGCCATGTCCCGTTACGAGTTGATGAGTTGAATTGGGAGTTGCTTCATGCCGAATGAGTTAGGAAACCGCGATCAGAGATCGCGGCCACACCGGCCACGCCCTCAGCAGTTCGCGAGCTTAGAGATAGTATCAGAAGCAGGGCGCGATTCTGATCTACACCCACCCGATGGGTTGGGTACCGTGTCTGTTTTGCCTTGAGTATTCAACGCCAGTCCTCTATATTTCCCCCATGATGAAAACCAAACCGAAAGTCGTCTCCGTCGTTGGCGCCAGGCCGCAGTTTATTAAGCTCGCTCTGTTGGCCAAAGAGTTGTCCAAGAGATTCCGGCACCTGATCGTGCATACCGGCCAGCATTTCGACGACAACATGTCCGACATCTTTTTCAGACAACTTCGCATTCCCAGACCCCTTGTCAATTTGAACGTCGCCGGCGGAACACACGGCGCCATGACGGGACGGATGTTAGTCAGGGTAGAGAAGGTTCTCCTCAAGGAAAAGCCGGACCTGGTGCTGGTTTACGGCGATACCAACTCAACGTTGGCGGGCGCACTTGCGGCGGCCAAGCTGTCCGTACCGGTTGGCCATGTTGAGGCCGGAATGCGCTCGTTCGTAGCGAATATGCCGGAGGAGATCAACCGCAAATTGACCGACCACGTTTGCCAGATTCTATTTTGTCCCACTCCTGTCTCAGTGAAAAACTTGAAAGCGGAAGGGATCAGAAAAAAGATCGTCCACAGCGGCGACGTCATGTACGAGCTTCTGGATATTTCCCGTCAAATGATACGCACCAATCGCAAGGCACTGACACGGCTTGGCATAAAAGAAACGCGTTTCCTGCTATTGACGGTCCATCGCGCGGCCACAGTTGACAATGAAGCAAGCATTCGACAACTGGTCGACTGTATCAAGGAACTGCCGCATCCGACCCTTTTCCCTGTTCATCCCCGCACCAGAAAGAGACTCAAGCAATTCAAACTGTGGAACGAGCTCAAAAGGGTTGACCGGCTTATTCTGACTGAACCATTGGGTTACCTCGACATGCTGACGGCGACCTTCTATGCCCGCGCCGTTTTGACCGATTCGGGCGGGCTTCAGAAGGAAGCGCTGTTTCTTGGGACGCCGGTGTTGACGTTGCGTGAAGAAACCGAGTGGCTGGAAACCCTGAAACTGGGTAACCGACTGGTCGGTCTTAACAAGGGCACAATCGTCAGCGTCCTTGGGGAAAAGTTGACAGTCAAACCGATAGCCTATCGCGTGAAGAATAAAAAACCGTCACGAATCATCGTTGAAGAAGTAACGAAGTTGCTGTCACTCAGGGGGCGGTAGGTGGGTTTCAGCCATCGGCAATGGGTAATCCTTGGAGTTTCTGTGTTGGGCGTCGCTGCCGATTGGATGAGCGCTGATGGATGAAACACCGAACTGGCGCATGCTGTCTGAATGGCCCAAGAAGGCAGTTGGCAATCTGAAAAACTTGAGGGGTGCCGGGGTAAAGGGCCTGGTAGAAAATATCTTGTCCCTGACGGTACTCCAGGCAGCGACCTACCTGCTGCCGCTTATAACGCTGCCGTACCTGGTCAGAGTTTTAGGGGCGGACAAGTTCGGACTGGTGGCCTTTGCCCAGGCCCTAATGCAGTACTTCATCATTGTCACTGATTACGGATTTAATCTCTCAGCTACCCGAGACATCGCCGTTAATCGGGACGACATGCGAAAGGTATCGCAGATTTTCAGTACGGTAATGCTGGTGCGGCTGACCCTGATGATGGCTGGTTTCGGTCTCCTGTACCTGTTGGTTCTGACCATCGGAAGGTTCGCTGCGGATCCGTTGATCTTTCTGGTGTCGTACGGATTGGTAGTAGGCAACGTGTTGTTTCCCGTCTGGTTTTTCCAGGGTATGGAGAAGATGAAGTACTCGACTGTCATGACCTTGATTGCCCGCACCATCTTTGTCGTGCTTATATTCGTGTTCATACGGACCGAAAGCGACTACATCCTGGTGCCACTCCTCAATTCGCTGGGACTTGTGGTGGCCGGCGTAATCAGCCTGTGGATGGCGGTAAAGAAGTTCCATGTGGCGCTCCGTTGGCCAGGGTGGGCCATCATCGGCAAGCAGTTCAGGAGCAGTTTCCAGTTTTTCTTTGCGACACTATCGTCTTCGGTTAGTTCCTCCTTCAACACCCTCATTCTGGGGTTTTTGACCAGCAACCAAGTGGTCGGCTATTACGCGGCCGCCGAAAAGCTTTTCATTGCCATGCGGGCGGCCTTTTATCCATTCGTGCAAGCTCTGTACCCATACATGTCCAGCCGGAGAAACGTGTACCTGTTTAAGAAAATATTCTACTTTGCCTTGGGCGGTGCAATTGTCCTTGGAACAGGTGTCTTTGTATTCAGCATGCCAATAACCAACCTTGTCTTTGGTTCCGGCTTCGAGGCTTCGGCGGGAATCCTGAGGCTGTTTGCGTTGATTGTCCCTATAGTGGCGGCATCGCTTCTGTTGAGTTATCCGCTTCTGGCCGCTCTGGGGCACGAGAAGTATGCCAACTTCTCTATTGCGGTGGGTTCAGTGGTCCATTTAATTCTGATCGCTTTGATAATACCTGTAATAAGTATGAAGCTGGTAGTGCTGGCAACAATGGTCACGCAAACGGTCATACTCACTATACGAATTTACGGCGTCCAGAAACACAAGCTGTGGAGCACCGGATGACAGGGTTCTCTCCGGGAGCGGAATCCGAAGCACAGGTACTGGTCGCCGGCAAGCCTGCTGAAACTTCGGGAGACAAAGAAAGTGCTTGAATCAATCCGCTTACAGCTCTGTTTTTGAGGATGAACGGTGACCATGATTATGTATCTGGAACATACTGGCGAAGGGAAAAGAGGGGGCGAAAAATGCCATCTCCACCTGTACGCTTTCCTTGAGCAGAACTTTACCGATATTGTGCCTGAGAAACTGCGCCCCCTGCCGTCCGAGCTGACCCATCCGATCAAACATGCCATATTCAATCTGGCGCTCGTTAAAAGACATCGCCCAGATCTGATCGTTGTGGATATTTCCTCCAGCTTCCGCAGCATCCTGGCTGTGCGTTGGATGAAGGCCTACAAAAAGCGGGTCCTTGTGGTCGTTCGGGGACAGAGACTGACATTCCGGCATGATAGTATTCTTGTGAGGTGGCTGGTTCACCGCTGCGAAAACTATCTGCTGAAATGCGCTGATATTATCCTTACTCATAGCCACTTTTTTGCCGACCTCGCCAGGCGAAGGGGGAAAGGAAATCCCCAGATCATTATTGCTCCTTCGGGGCTGGAGGTTGAGCTGATTCCAAACCGTGACGCCTTCACCGGTGGTCAGGCGAAGGATGGTCCCACCAAGCTATTATTTGTTGGCGAATGTTCGCGCGTTAAGGGCCTCAAGCCCCTCATCAAGGCTCTGTCTATGTTGAAGAATCTCAATATCCATCTGGATGTAGCCGGCGAATATTCGCCCGAGGATTCATATTTCAAAGAAATCCAGGAAATCATTGAGCATAACGATCTGAAAAGCATGTTGACGTTTCATGGCTTCCTTCAGAGTGGCAACTTGAAAAGGCTTTACAAGCAGTGCTGCATTTTTGTGTGTCCTTCGCTGTCCGAAGGATACAGCATATCCCTGGCTGAAGCTATTGGCTATGGACTGCCAATTGTAGCCACTAGCGCCGGAGCTATTCCTGAGATGGTAAGAGACAACGTCAACGCCCTTCTGGTAAGACCCGGTGACACAGGAGCACTGGCGACGGCGATTGCAAAGCTGGTAGAGAATGACAACGTGCGCACAGCTATGAGCCGAGCCAACATCAAAAAGGCCGCGAGTCTGCCGACGTGGGATGATTTCCATCAGATTCTTCAGATGGAATTGGCCCCCGCGATAAAAAACCTCATTGAGCACTAAAATAGGATCCTTGGGGCGCTGTCATACGATCCGACCGGTCAATCTCTTAGCAGCTTCCACAAAATTCTTCAGGCGAAATCGGCTCCAGTGATTAGTAGGTCCGTTCTGCTCCGATTTCAATCAGGACCCCAGACCGGTTCCAATGGTTATATGTCTGCTAAGGGGTGTTCGATCCTTAGCTCGTGACCGCTGAAAATCCTGCCGGGCGGTACCGGAGAACGAGTTCCATTTGCGATGTTGACAGGATTAACAAGTTCTGCTTATCCTCCAGGTCAAGAGCCTGTGCTGAGAGAAGTGATACCAAGTGGTGTAACAGCAAATGAAACAGGCGAACTAATACGGAAATGAGTCGTTGGCCGATAAGCGAATCGTCATATTTGGCTGGGCGGACTCAGTGCGAGTGTGCCGAGAGAGCAACGATGGCCGCAAATCAAATCATGTAATTCAGGCATTGGACTGAAATGATTAGATAACCATTGCTTCTTCTTAGGAGGGAGTGTATACTCGAGTCCGATAGTTTACTAACTGGCAGCATGTTCGGGAATAACTAACGTATCTAGGAACTTGATGACTGCACCAGGACAACAAGCTCGGATTTGGGCTAAGAAGATACTTCCTGAATCGGTCGTGAAGGTCATGCGGAGCCCTCATCGCTTGATGCGTTCGTGGATAAGGCGTGCCAAGCGAAATGCGATGGAGCCACTGGACTTGACGAGGCTTGTTGCAGATTTGAGAAGGGCGGGTATTGAGGCAGGTGATGTGGTAATAGTGCACTCGTCGCTGTCTCGTATAGGCAACGTCTTGGGTGGGGCGACGACCGTGATTAGAAGTATAATCGAGGCGGTTTCCCCCGGCGGCACTGTGATTATGCCCTGCTACAACTCGGCTGATGAAGCTGTCAGAAGGTCAAATGAGGGCAATCCAATCGACCTTCGCACAGCCAGGTCAGCCACTGGAATAATCACCGAGACCTTTCGCACTTGGCCCGGTGTCTTTCGTAGTTCGCATCCCTTTTCTTCAGCCTGTGCTTGGGGCGATAAGGCAGAATTTATTACTTCGGGACACGATTCCGACCCGCATGTTTGTCATGCCGCATCACCGGTCGGTCGGTTGGTAGCGCTTAAGGGCAAGGTGGTGGGGATTGCTATCCCCATTGCTCAGGGGCTGGGAATAGCACATTACCTTGAGGACACTTGGGATGACTTTCCATTCGAGGTCCATTCCAGTAACTTAGCAATAACGTATATAGACAGTGGTGGGAAAACCATTCGGCGCGAGATCTGCCGATTCGATCCCAAGGTGGCGCAAACTCGAATTGACTATCCCGCAGGTAAATGGATTTGTGAGACACTTACTTCGCATCTGGCGCGAAGGGGAATCCTTAAACCGTTTCGCTTCGGTGAAGTGGAGTCCTGGGCAATGGAAGCGGTGTCCTTGTACGAAGAACTGAAACGTCTGGCTACTAAAGGAATGACGATGTACCTTACCAAAGGTAGGCTAACTGAGCGGAACAGGGATATCGAAAACTGGTAAAGGGCATTGGTCAATGAGAAAATGTCACGCCTACTAAATCAGTGAGTAAGAGAATGCCGTTCCCCTTGATCAATTGTATCGTTACGGCTGACTACGAAATATTTTTAGGGCGAAATTTCTTCAGCACTGGGGACGTCTTGTTCAAACCCGCCCGACAGATGATGGATATCTGTGGCAAGTTGAATGTGCCCATTACTTTTTTTGCCGATGTCTGCTCGGTATGGGCTCATCGCAGGTACAGTCTAAACGACTATGTCCACGGCTTTGAAAATCAGCTGCGCACAGCAGTGCGCGAGGGCCACGATGTTCAACTTCATCTGCATCCACACTGGCTGAAATCAACCTTTGAGAATGGCGAATGGCATATTTCGACTGAACAGATGTATCTGTGGGAGTTCAAGCACGAGGATGCAAGAGGCTCCGCGCTGGCTGTCATCAAACAGGGTCTCGAGTATCTCAACAAGCTTTTGCAAAAGGAAAATCCTAGCTACCGTTGTGTCGCTTTCCGTGCAGCAGGGTTGGCTTTGCAACCGGGTGAGCATGAGCTGATTGCGGCCCTGTTAGAGAGCGGGATACAGGTGGATTCGAGCGTGGTAAAAAATGTTAGGCTCAAGATGGATACGATTGAGATCGATTATACTGGAATGCCGGCAGACGCCAACTGGTTCATGGACCCACAGAAGGGTATCAGTGCCCCTGCCGACTGGGGCCTTTTTGAAGTACCAGTGGCTACTTTTCAAAGCGATTGGCGATCACGGGTTGGGTTCTTGTGGCGCCGGATCTTATCGGTAAAGATGCAACGCGGCGTTGGCTTTTCACGCGCCAGGCGTCAAACGCGATTGTCTACTTTGAAGTCGGCGTTGCGGTACAACTGGCGGTATGTAAGTACGAATCCCTGGTTCCTGCTTTCATGTGATACCAAAGGCCTCAGTTTGAAAATGCTTTTGTCCGGATTTGACGATTACATCAAACGTCACAGCCAAGCTGATTCCATTTACGTTTCAATGATCAATCATCCGAAGATGATGTTTGACCCACAGTTCGAGCTGTTGCGAGCATGGGTTACCGAGGCGCAAGACCAATATGGTGAGCGGATACGATTTGTGACTTATGCTGAAGCTGCAGAGCAGATCAACAAGAAGACTTGATCCTTGAATTCGAAAACTGGAGCGAATCTATCAGTGTCTTGGGTCTGCTCAAACAGTATATGAGTAAGGGAGAACGGATAAGAGGTTGCGAAGATCATGGCTGGAAAAAGGATTGTGGTATTTGGCTGGGCATCCAAGGTTCAGGTTCATCTGTCTCGCTGGATTTATGGTCTATCTGGACGAGGGTACGATGTTAAGGTAATTGCTCTCGGTGGCGAGTCACTGGACGGTGTGGAGACCTGCAATCTGCCCCGTAAGGGCAAGTGGTCTTACCTTACCCAAGCATCGGCCGCCGCGCGGGAGGCCAGGCGGTTCCGACCTCATCTTGTTCATGCCCACTATGCTACCGGTTTTGGCTACTGGGCATACCGGACCAACATTCAACCGAGGGTTATTTCCGTTTGGGGCACGGATGTAATCGATTTCCCAACCACTCGGCTCAGGCGGGCGCTGGTACGAAGGGTGTTAAAACGAGCCACCCACATTACCGCCACCAGCCAACTGCTTCTGAGGAAGACGCTGGAGGTTTTACCCGGTGCTCAGGACAAAATTACCGTCGTTCCGTTTGGTGTATCGGTCTTCGACAAACTTATTCCACCACCACGGAGTGGTTCAGTCTGGTTATGCTACATTAAGAACCATAACAGGAGATACGGTCCGGACGTGTTACTTAGAGCCATGGTAGAAGTGAAAAAGGTAATACCAGACATCAAGCTTTCGATAGCTGGCACCGGGGAACTGAACGAATTCTTGAAATCCTTGGCAGTTCAGTTAAATCTGTCAGGGACGGTAGACTTTGTAGGGTTCGTACCACATGAGCAGATATACTCTTTCATAAGTCAACACCACCTGATGGTCATGCCCTCCCTGACTGAGGCGTTTGGCGTGGCGGCGCTGGAGGCCTCGGCCTGTGGCCGCCCCGTGATTGCCTCGAACGTGGGCGGGGTGCCGGAGGTGGTTCTCGACGGTACAACAGGCATCCTCGTGCCGCCAAAGGATCCAGACAAGCTAGCTAAGGCAATAATCAAACTGGCCCAGGATGCCGACACCAGAGAGAAAATGGGCAAAGCAGGCTACGAATTTGTAAAGCAGCGCTATTCGTGGGAAAGGTCGCTTGACATGATGTGCGACCTGTACGAAAGGTTAATCAATGAAAAACTCTCGAGGTAAACGAAGCATCCCTCTCTTTGATCTGACCCTTTCGGCAAAGGCCAGGAAGGAGGTAGCGTCGACGCTGGCGTCGGGATGGATTACGACCGGCCCAAAGGTGGCGGCCTTTGAACGGGCTGTCTGTCGGCATCTGAATGTGAAATACGCCGCAGCGGTGAATTCCGGAACCGCCGGACTCTACCTGGCGCTGAAAGCCGTGGGCGCCGGCAAAGGAGTAGAGATTATCACCACCCCCTTTACGTTTGTTGCCACCGTTGAGGCCATTCTGATGACCGGTGCTACGCCGATTTTCGCTGATATTGACCCCCGTACGCTCAATATCGATTCTGAGGAAGTTGCGCGGAAGGTATCCAACCGCACTGTTGCTATCGTCCCCGTCGACATTGCCGGTTACCCCGCTAATTATGAACTGTTGAGCAAGGTGGCTGACAAGCGGCGGTTATGTCTGGTAGCCGATGCCGCTCACTCTTTCGGCGCCGCCTACCAAAGCAAGACGATTCCGAATCTCACCGAAGCGGCTGTCTTCTCTTTTTACTCCACCAAGAATCTCACTTGCGGTGAGGGTGGAATGGTGCTGTCGCGGCACAAGAAACTGATCAATAAGGTCAAGTGCCTTTCTCTGCACGGACTGACCTCAAGCGCCTACGAGCGCAAGCTGACGAACAAATGGGAATACGACGTCGTTGATTTCGGCTATAAGGCGAACATGTCCGACATTCATGCTGCCGTCGGCCTGGGGCAGCTAACTGCCTTTAACAAGGATCAGACTAAACGCGCAACTCTTGCCACCCGCTATATAAAGAACCTTTCCCGCTTATCCGACTTCTTTGAGTTACCCGTGATCGAAAAGCGCTGCCGGCACGGCTGGCACCTGTTTATCATTAAGCTACACCTGTCGCACTTGAAGATAGGCCGCGACCGCTTCATTGAGCTGATGGCAAACGGCGGCATCGAGTGCGGCGTGCACTACAAACCGGTGTTTGAGCTGACCTACTATCGCGATCTGCTTGGCCTGTCGGAACAATACTTCCCGAACGCCGCCTATGCCGGCCGCTGCGTGGTCACGCTTCCCCTCTATCCCTCGTTAAAGGTGGCGGACGTTGATTACATCTGCGATTGTATTGCGGCGATTGTGACCAAGCACGCCCGGTAAGACTTGTAGGGCAGGATCCCTGTGAGGTTGTGACATAAGACCACCGTCATCGCGAGCGACCGAAGGGAGCGTGGCGATCTCAATTGTGTAACTGTCTCTACTGTACGAGATTGCCATGTCGTCCGCCCAGGCGGACTCCTCGCAATGACGTTCTCGGGAGCTAACGTGGTCAAGAATAACACTTCTGGAACAACCTCTGGACATCTGCCACCCACGAAAATGCCCGGCAGAAACCAGCAATGGACATATTCAATTGAGCCCGACCGATCACTTGAAAATCCTGACTTCTTTGCGTTAATTATTGATTATGCCGGCTAATCTACCGCCGCAATACTATGAGCTGGAGCGCGAGTTCCGTGCCGAGAAGGACCCGCGGGAGAAGCTTCGTCTGGCCCAGGAGCTTCTGGCTATGATGCCCAAGCACAAGGGGACCGACAAGCTTCAGGCTGACATGAAGGCCAAGATCTCCAAGCTCAAAAAACAGCTTGCTCGGGGCACAACGGCTCATGGCGTACGACAGGCGGCAGCGCACGACCATATCGAGAAGGAGGGGGCCGGGCAGGTGATTCTCATCGGGCCGCCCAACAGCGGCAAATCGTCACTGCTGGAAGCATTCACTCATGCCAAACCGGTCGTAGCCGATTATCCGTACTCTACCCGCCATCCGTTGACCGGCATGATGACATTTGAAACAGTGCAATTCCAACTCATCGATACCCCTCCGATTTCGCCTGAATCGTACGAGAATTACCTGTCCGGATTGATTCGAAATGCTGATCTGGTGGTGTTGGTGTGTGATCTGGCGGCTGAGTCCATGATTGACGATGCGAAATTCGTCCTTCAGAAACTTGAAGAGAAACGGATTATCCTTAAACATGGGGTCTCCGGACAACCCGACGATCCCCGGTTTTCGTATAAGAAGACCCTGATCTGCGCCCACAAGGCATACGACGACGAATCCGGCGAAAAGCTTGCGCAACTGACATCACTTTTCCCCGAATTCAGCATGGTGGCCACTTCCATCCTGGATGAGGGCAGTTTGGCTGCCTTCAGGAAGGCTATTTTCGACAGCCTGAATATCATGCGGGTTTACACCAAACCGGTCAGCAAGGAGGCCGATTTCACTAACCCCATCATCCTTCCGATTGGCGGAACGGTTGAAGATGCCGCCGTGACGCTTCACAAGGACTTTGCACACAAGCTGAAATATGCCAAAATCTGGGGGCAAGGGAAATTTGACGGCCAGCGTGTCCAGCGCGACTTCCGGCTCATTGACGG